>PDWJ01002144.1_pt1 | contig 21907 bp, 20 predicted proteins | sample 1430881 | NCBI WGS metagenome assembly PDWJ01 (sample SAMN01162460, study PRJNA174530) | Oral metagenome, whole genome shotgun sequencing project. | biome: Marine environment; feature: Marine mammal; material: Swab sample of the gingival sulcus; isolation source: swab sample of gingival sulcus... | reverse complement strand
TACTCCCATGTTTTCGGGTTTGAAGTAATCGAAAGTGACGATACATATGCCTTACTCAGTGGTGGAGAATTTGAGCTTGTTTTGCTTGAAACAGAAGCTACCAAAAGCCCTGTAATTTCTTTTGAGCCTAGAGAAACCACACCGCTTAAACCGGTATTTTTCTCTGACTTACCTCTTACTCTTATTAGTGAGAGAGTAAAGGATAAAGGTGGTTCTGTGTACCCTCCCAAACACTGGGATTTTAGAGGACATCAAGTATGTGATGCTTACGATTGCGAGGGCAATATTTTCCAATTAAGGATTAATAGAAATCCGGACTCGCTTACAGCTCGCACGGTGAACGCGGCGTTACACGTCCTAAGCTCACACTTGTCAAAGTACGGCCATGCCGTATAATCTGGTAGTATGATATTTATTGAAACCAGCATTTTTACCAAAATCCTTCCGAGTTATCTTTCGGATGAAGACTATAGAGCATTACAAACGTACCTTATGCAAAAGCCTGATGCAGGTGATATTGTCAGAGGCTCTGGAGGTGTGAGGAAGGTTCGTTGGAGTATCGAAGGGAAAGGTAAAAGCGGAGGTGTCAGGGTTATCTACTATTGGAAGAAGCCCGACCACGAGATTTGGATGCTGACTATTTATAGTAAATCAGAACGTTCTACAATCTCTGGTCATATTTTAAGGCAAATTGCGGAGGCAATAGAGCATGAGTAAACGAGATATTGGTGCGGAAATATTGAGCGGTATTAAAGAAATTCAAGAATACAAAAAGGGTAAGGTGCAGTTACGAACCTCTGAATTATCAGAACCTTCTCCGCCTAAAGTAATTCGCTCAAAGTTGCGTATGTCACAGTCAGCTTTTGCTGGATTGTTAGGGGTGAGTATGCGTACTTTGCAAGATTGGGAGCAAGGTAGGCGTGAACCACAAGGTTCTGCAATTGCATTGTTGCGTATTGCTGAACAATGTCCCGAAGTGTTTTCACAGTTGCATTAAACGTGTAACACATATGAGCCTTCTCAAGTAAACAGGCAAAAGTAACTCTTACAGTGTGTACCCCGTTTATTATCGCGGAATACACCTGTACAACAGCACTTAGTTGAAAAAACTAAATGCACTGGTGCAACATCCGGGCTAGACATTCACCGATTAACCTGTGGCTGCCCTATCCAAAAGACGGGCTATATGGGCTCCAGTTAATTTCAGGGTCAGCTCAGGTATAAGCGCACTTGCTGATGATACTCATGCACGCCAGCGAGGTGTCTAATCAAAGCACCGGGCTTCCTAAATGGAGCAGAGTACCTATCGATGGCAGGTTATATTGACTCGTTGTAGCAGTCGCGTATTGCCTTCATGATCAATAAGGCAAACATACAAAAACCATTCGATGACTGCCCTGGTTAAAAACAAATGTGAAGCAGAGTTTCTGGCTGTAGCAAATGAAGTAGCCGAGATATTAGCTGTTCAACTTTTTAGGAGTCGCAAGCCCTGGTAGAAGGCCCCATTAGTTCATGCCCATACTGAACGAACACAAGTCAATTAACCTTGCGGCACCGGACGCAGCGAAGCTGCCGCCGGTTATTGAAGCGGTAGAAATCTTGTCTAGACTTATTTGCACCTTCTGTAATAAGGTGTATTACATTAATTTTGGGAGAGATATTTATGAGTATTACGAGTGTTCGTTTGCATAGCGATATTGAAAAGCCATTAGATTTGCTCGCTAAAAGACTTGAGCGGAGTAAGAGCTATCTTATTAATCAAGCGGTGAGAGAGTTTGTTGCACGTCAATCTGTCGATGATCTTCGTTGGGAGGAGACTCTGGAAGCGATAGAGTCTGTTAATCGGGGTGAGCTAATTGAGGAGTCGGATGTTAACGCCTGGTTAAACAGTTGGGGAACTGAATGTCCGAAAACACCGCCGACGGTTTGAAGCTACGTTATACTCCTCAAGCTATAGCCGATTTACAGCGACTTCATGATTTTTTGGCTTTCAAAAACCCGCTCGTAGCAAGAAAAGCCGCTATTGAGCTTCAGGAAGCAGCAAACAAACTTAAAGTCTTTCCCAAAATAGGCTTGCCTGTTCGAAATTGTTCAAATTCTGATCTTATTCGAGACTTATACGTGGGTAATTATACAATCCGTTATCAAGTAGTGTCTTCGGAAGCTATTAATGTGCTCAGATTGTGGCATAACAAAGAAGTAGAAAAAGACTTTTAATAGAGTGCCGGAGATGCCTGGCCCCCACCACACCCTGCATGCGGGTCCGCACAGGGTTTTTCATGCAGGATAGTGAAGCTTGATCCAACCATCACGCAGCGAGTACAACCCCTCGGATTTTAGATAAGCATCAGATAATGCCTGATTAACCCCTGGACTTCTGGCACTGCACCAAAGCCCCTTGCTGTTAATATCGCCACAGGCAACGGCTGCTTGTACTGTTACACCCCGCTTTATCAATTGAGGGATTTGGTTCGCGGCTTACACCATTAACGCCAGTAGGCCTTCCGTACTCTGCATCGAATCCACTAATCCATCCATGCGGAGTTGATACCCTTTGGCGATAGCAAAGCAGCCAATCCAGCCTCTGAAATACTGACCGGTTTTAACCCGTTGGTACGCACCGGTTACGATTCGTGAGTTTATAAATCTGCTGCTTAGCCACCATAACCAAACCCGAATGCGCTAAAGGTAATTGAAACCGGATTGTAATATTGGGTTTATATAATTCGAGACTGATCAGTTCCGGGTATAACGACTCGGACATTAACCACAGGTATTGAAAAGTCTATGAAAAAACTCACTCAACTGTCAGCTGTTGTATTGACGTCTACCCTGCTTGCTGCATTGGGTAGTCATGCCGTTGCTGGCTCAAAGAATAGTGGTCATCAAATTAAGGACCACTCCCACGGCCATGCAAAAAATCTGATCTTAATGATTGGTGACGGTATGGGTGCCCAGCAGGTCGGTTTGCTTGAAGAGTATGCCCGCCGATCTAAAGCCAATAAAGCTAAAGTGAGCCGCGTTACCGGTTTGCAGAAGCTGGCAAACAATGGCGTTATTGGTTTATCAATGACCGCTCCAATGGGAGCCAACCCAAGCCTGGTGGTTGATTCTGCCTGTTCAGCCACTCAACTGGCGACAGGTAAAGGTTCCATTTCAGAAGCGCTGGGCCTGGATGATCAAGGCAATAAAGTAGAAACCATTTTAGAAAAAGCCAAGAAAGCCGGTAAAGCGACCGGCTTGATTACTGACACGCGCTTAACCCACGCAACCCCCGCCGGCTTTGCCGCTCACCAGCCACATCGCTCTTATGAAAATGAAATCGCTGCCGATTTGTTGGCGGCTGAGGTCGATGTCATGTTGGGGGGAGGCTCCCGTCATTGGGCACCTAAGGTCGATGACTTTGCTGCTTTGGCCGCAGAGTTAAACGCACCTTCTCATGTCATTAAAAAATCAAAACGCAGTGCAGAAGATACGCGCAACCTGTTCGCTGAAGCCAAAGCTGCAGGCTACAGCCTAGTGTTTGATAAGCGCCAGATGGCCGCCGTGACTGAGGGCAAGGTACTGGGATTGTTTGATGATTCAGCCATGAATGATGGCATTGAATACACACAGTGTAAAAAGACCTCAAACCCGGCACCTGGAACTAAATGTGCGGATGAGCCATCGTTGGCAGAGATGACCAAAACAGCGCTGGACATTCTTGCCAAAGATCCGGACGGCTTCTTTTTAATGATCGAAGGTGGCCAGATTGACTGGGCGGGTCATATCAATGATACCGGCTGGTTGCTACACGAGATGCTGAAGTTTGATGAAGCCGTACAAGCTGTTTATGAATGGGTCGCAGAACGCGATGATACGCTGGTGGTAGTCACAGCGGATCACGAAACAGGCGGTTTTGGTTTTTCTTATCACAAGCATGATATCCCGAAAGCTAAAAGACTATCGGGTGATGGCATGGTAGATCAAAATGGCCACTCCGTGGCATACAAACCACAATACAACTTTGGTGCTTTGGCAACCTTGGATAAAATCTATGACCAAAAGCGCTCTTTCTACGATATTCTGAGCTCTGTTAACGGCGACTGGGATTTTTCTGATACCGCAGCAGCAGACTGGGTAAAAGAAGTGAATGCCAGCATGCATAAGGACTTCCATATTGATACAGAGTCGGGTGAGCGTATCTCTGCCCGCTACGAAGTGCCTCAGGATGAAATCCACCCAGAGCATAAGTACCTGAAGGCCAAGAACATCCCTAAATTTAATGATTTCTCAGACTTTTATGTCTATGGCGATGAAGATACGGGAGCCTTGATCGCGCGTGAAGTGGCGGCAAAGCAAAGCGTGTCTTGGGCTAATGGTACCCACACTGCGGCACCTGTGCCGGTATATGCCTTTGGTCCAGAAGCTATCATTAAGAAGTTCTCGACCATGCAGCACCATACTGACCTTGGTCAGAAAATGATAAACGCCTTGATTGCTGAATAAGTAAAGCACGCCCACCTTTTGAGTTGGTTCCAAAAAGTGGGCAATTAAATCAAGCAGTTTTTCGAGCCTGACTTCGATACTCCATCGGCGTCAGGCTTGTTTTTGTCAGATATTGACGGCGACAACGCCTTTCCTCGCTTGTGAGTGTTACCGAACGCCCAAGCGCTATTAATCTGAATTATGCTGCCATGTAAATTCAAGGCATGCAGAACATTGGAGGAAAAAGGAATTGGTGTATATGGTGGAGCCTAGCGGGATCGAACCGCTGACCTGTTCGCTGCCAGCGAACCGCTCTCCCAGCTGAGCTAAGGCCCCATAGATGAAGTGCTGGCTATATTAATGAGCCAGCAATTTTATGTCAAGCAGGTTTTCGGCAGGAAATGCTAACCCGTTCAATGGCTTAACATTCAATGGCCTGAAAAGTTGCTTCGCTACAGGTGTCTGACTGCAAGCGAAGCACTTGGTTTAGCCTGAAATCTGATTGCTGAGTTCGCGGTATTCTTTCTCCCAGCGCTTTGCTTCCTTCTTAGACGAGCCGCCCAGCACATTTAATGCATGACGCAGGCGAGCACGGGTCATATCCGCACCCAGAATCGCCATGGAGTCCATTACAGACACCGTCTGGTTGGTACCGGCAATAGCAATAAACAGCGGGAACAAAAAGTCGCGGATTTTAAAGCCCATCGCCTCAGCGAGTTGCTTTAACTGGCTAAACAGACGGTCTTTATGCCACTGATTTTCAGTATCCAGCAGCCATACGCTGTATTGCAGCATACGACGAATTTGGTCTTTTTCCAGTGACTTATGCTCAAAGTCCGCTTCGTTTATATCCAGCATACCCGCCAGGAAAAAGCTCGCCAAAGGAGCAACGTCAGACAGTTTTTCAACACGCTGTTGAATCAGCGGAACAATTTGCATCAGATACTCGGGGTTTAGTGCCCACTGCTGATATTTTTCGGCAAACTGGGCAGCATCCAAATCTTCACGCAGCCACAAGCCATTCAACCAGCTTAGTTTTTCCTGATCGAATATAGGCCCACCCAGCGATACACGTTGAATATCGAAATTATCGAACATCTGCTGGCGAGTGAATTTCTCACTTTCATCCGGCATTGACCAACCCATACGCCCCAGATAATTCAGGAGCGCTTCTGGCAGGAAGCCCATGCGTTCATAGTAGAGAATACTGGTCGGGTTTTTACGCTTGGACAACTTGGACTTATCCGGGTTGCGCAACAACGGCATGTGACACAGTTTTGGCATATCCCAACCGAAGTATTCGTACAACAGTTTGTGTTTAGGTGCGGAGTTAATCCACTCTTCACCACGGATTACGTGGGTGATCTGCATCAGGTGGTCATCAACCACATTCGCCAAATGGTAAGTCGGCATACCGTCAGATTTGAGCAGGATTTGCGCATCAACCATACCCCATTCCAACTCAATCGTGCCGCGCAGCATGTCTTCAACTTCGCAAACCCCTTCGCCTTCCGGCACGACCATACGCACCACATAGGGTGCACCGGCAGCCTGGCGCTGTTGTACTTCAGCTTCTGACAGTGCCAAATCACTTTGTTTCAGCGCCGTATGCCCCCCTGCAGCGCGACGCGCAGCACGCAGTTCATCCAGCTCTTGCGCGGTACGGTAGCACAGGAATGCCTTGCCTTCTTCCACCAGCTGCATGGCATATTTTGCATAGTCCGATTTACGTTCACTCTGACGGTATGGGCCAAAAGGCCCCCCTACATCCGGGCCTTCATCCCACTCCAAACCTAACCAACGCATTGAATCCAGAATTTTCTGTTCAGATTCAGCAGTGCTACGTGTCTGATCAGTATCTTCGATACGAAGAATAAACTGACCGCCATGCTGACGGGCAAATGCCAAATTAAATAGCGCAATGTAAGCAGTGCCTACATGAGGGTCACCTGTTGGAGAAGGTGCAACACGGGTACGAACAGTCGTCATTGGTGTCCTTGCAAAATCAGATATAAAGAATGGCCGCAATTATATACTTAGCGACCTATAGCGAGCCACTAGAATCTAAGGGCCGGTTATGCGTAGTTAGTCCAGAGGACGGCCCACCAGATCAGCCCCCCCATCACCAAAGCCAGCATCACGACAGCAGAACCCAAGTCCTTCGCCAGCCCTGCCAACTCATGGAATTCAGTTCCGGCACGATCCACTATGGCTTCGATTGCAGTATTGATCAGCTCGGCAACAAGCACCATTAAACAGGCACACACCAACGCAGCAAACTGCATGGGTGTGTGTGCAACATAAACTGCCAGTGGCACAAGAAGCGCACTTCCCCATACTTCATAACGAAATGCAGGTTCCTGAGCGTAGGCTGTTTTCAGCCCTTGCCAGGAGTATATAGTGGCATGATAAAAGCGTTTAAAGCCTGTATTTTTTGTGGTGTAACCGTTTTCAGATTCTGTCATTTCCTGCAACAACCCTTATCTATGCTTTTCAATGTTGTTAGGCTATCACTTAACCCAATCCAATGCAGCGCAAACCCTCAAGACAAGGTATAATCGCCGCTGATTTTTAATGGCCATCACACACAAATGAGCACAACAACCGACACACTCAATCGCCGCTTCATGGTTGCGCCCATGATGGACTGGACTGATCGTCACTGCCGCTATTTTCACCGTATTCTCAGCCACAATGCGGTGTTATATACCGAGATGGTCACAACAGGGGCCCTGATCCATGCAGACGCAGACCGGTTTCTTCGTTATAACCACGCAGAGCACCCGGTCGCATTGCAACTGGGAGGCAGTAATCCACAGGAGCTGGCGCTGTGTACCCGGATGGCGGAAAAGTATGGCTACAATGAAGTTAATCTGAATGTCGGCTGCCCCAGCGATCGCGTGCAGAATAATATGATCGGGGCCTGTCTGATGGGCCATGCCGGGCTGGTTGCCCAGTGTCTTGAACAGATGCAGGCTGCGGTTAATATTCCCGTCACGGTAAAGCACCGTCTGGGCATTGACGATATGGACAGTTACGAAGAGCTGGCCCGGTTTGTGGAAACCGTTCAGCAGTCCGGGTGTCATGTGTTTATTATTCATGCCCGCAAAGCGATTCTGCAAGGCCTTAGCCCAAAAGAGAACCGCGACATACCGCCACTAAAATATGACTGGGTATACCGCATCAAACAGGAATTTCCTCACCTGGACATTCATATTAACGGTGGCATTCAAACCCTCGCAGACTGCCATACCCATTTGCAGCATATTGATGGTGTAATGCTCGGGCGTGAAGCCTACCATAACCCCTATCTTCTGGCAGATGTGGATAGCGAATTTTATGGGGCTAATCATAAGAAAATCAGCCGTAAAGCGGCCGCTTTAGCGATGATCCCCTATATAGAGGAGCAACTCGGGTTGGGCGTACCGTTGCACCATATGGTACGTCATATGCTTGGATTGTTTCATGCACAACGCGGCGGCAAACAGTTTCGCCGCCTGATCAGCGAAAACGCGCATAAACCAGGGGCCAGTATTGAGGTTCTACTAAATGCGCTGGAACGCGTAGCCGATGAATAATGGATTAAAGCGATAATGAGTCAGTTAGAAAAATTAAAGCAAATAACAACGGTGGTTGCCGATACCGGTGATATTGAAGCCATTGCCCGTTTTAAACCGGTCGATGCAACAACCAACCCCTCTCTACTGTTAAAGGCAGCCCAATTACCACAGTACGCTGCGCTGTTGACCAGAGCAAAAGCCTGGGCAACTGAGCAAGACGGCATCCAGCAGGTCGTTTTGGACAACATGACCGACAAACTGGCCGTTGAAATTGGCAAAGAGATTCTCAAGATCATTCCAGGGCGTATTTCCACCGAAGTGGATGCACGCCTTTCTTTTGATAAAGAAGCGACCTTGCAGCGTGCCCGTAAGCTGATTGCACTCTATGAAGATACCAATATCAGCCGTGATCGTATTTTGATCAAAATTGCTTCGACCTGGGAAGGCATTCAGGCGGCTCGTGAACTTGAGCAAGAAGGTATCAATTGCAATCTCACCCTTCTGTTCAGTTTTTCTCAGGCTGCAGCCTGTGCCGATGCCGGAGTTTACCTGATATCACCCTTTGTCGGTCGTATTCTCGATTGGTTTAAAGCAAATAAGGAAGGTGATTTTACCGGTGCGAATGACCCCGGTGTGCAATCGGTTTCTGCGATTTACAACTATTACAAAGCAAACGGTTACAAGACTATCGTTATGGGTGCCAGCTTTCGCAACATCAGTGAAATTCAGGAATTGGCAGGCTGTGACCGCCTGACAATCGCACCAGCGCTGATGCAGGAACTGGATGAATGTAACGATGAACTGCCGCCGAAGCTTTCTGCGCAATCAGCACTTTCTGAACAGGGCCGCCTTTCCCTGTCTGAAGCAGAATTCCGCTGGATGCTGAACCAGGATGCCATGGCTACAGAGAAACTAGCTGAGGGCATCCGCAATTTCGCAGCAGATCAGATTAAACTGGAAAGACTGTTGTCCGAAGTATAACCCTACACCCCGTCTCAGCCCCTACCGGGCTGAGATGATTCTTCTGCAAGACAGCAAGCAATTCCCCTATGAACGAAAATTTCTGAGATGCAGATGATAATTTTACGGGCACGATGCCTGGAGCAACCCGGTCACCTGATCTGCCGGTAATGGTTCAGAATACAAATACCCCTGATATTGTTCACAACCACAGTCTTGTATTATTTTTAGTTGTTCTTTTGTCTCTACGCCCTCAGCAATGACTTCCATGTTGAGGTTATGCGCCATTGAAATAATCGTCTTACAAATCACGGCATCATCCGGATCGACGGTTATATCCTGTACGAAAGAACGATCAATTTTCAACTTATCCAGCGGGAGACGTTTCAGGTAACTCAGACTGGAATAACCCGTACCAAAGTCATCAACACTGATCTGAATACCCAAGTCATGTATATGATCAAGCGCGGCAATAGTCTCTTCTGCATTATGCATAATTACACTCTCGGTCAGCTCCAGATCGAGACAGTGCTCTGGTAAATGATATTCACGCAAAACAGCAGCTACTTCATCCACAAAAGCCGCTCGCTGTACTTGAAGCGCCGATAAGTTCACAGAAATGGACAGTTTCTCATATCCCATACCCCGCCAGCGCGCCAGTTGAGAGCAAGCCTTATGCAACACCCAAGAGCCAATATCAATAATCATTCCACTTTCTTCAGCCAAAGGGATAAAAGCATCAGGGGGTATCACCCCCTTCTCAGGGTGATTCCAGCGAATTAAGGCCTCTACACCAATAATGCAGTTCCTGCTCACATCAACCTGGGGTTGATAGTAAAGCTCAAATTGCTCCTGCTTCAGTGCCTGACTTAGCGCAGTCTCCAACAGGAGGCGTTCCTTAAGCGAGTCATTCAGGTCGCGATTAAAATATTGAACACAATTTCGCCCTGATGCTTTAGCGTGATACATCGCCGCATCCGCATTTTTAATTAACTGTGTTCCATTTCTGCCAGCTTCTGGATAGATCGCAATACCGATACTGGGGGTCACACTGACACTGTGCAAAGCAAGCTTTACCTCAGATTTAAACTTCATCTGGATTTTCTGGATAACTTCATCAACCCCGTCAGGCCCGTCGACATGGTGCAGAACAACAACAAATTCATCGCCGCCTAAACGCGCTACCGTATCCTTACCCCCAACCACACTATGTAAACGAGCAGCGACTTCAATTAATAACTGATCACCTTCATGATGCCCCAAAGAGTCATTAATCAACTTAAAGCGATCAAGGTCAATTAACAGCACAGCCAAATTTCGGTGTGTTCTCTCTGCCTTAGATAGTGCATCACCCAGGCGTTTTTCCAAAAGCATTCTATTAGGCAAGCCGGTCAGCGCATCATGCAATGCCATGTGCCTTACCCGGTCTTCAGCCATTTTCCGTTCGCTAATTTCTTCGTGGAGGTCCAGATTTGCCTGCGCTAGTTCTGCTGTGCGTTCTTTAACCCTTTGTTCCAATTCACTTTGGGCTTTGACCAACGCCTCATCCGCAGCTTTTCGCTCAGTAATATCCATCGTGATCCAGATAGACCCCTTGGACATATCCTGTGGATCAATCGCTTTACTTGTTACCTCACACCAGATGGGGATTCCATCTTTACAGCACAACTGCATTTCTTTTTTAAAGACGTCTCCTCTGGATAACGGGGCATAACACGCTTCCCCAGCTGCCTTCCAGTCTTCATCAGTCAGATACCATTGCCTGGATGGACTGCCCGACAACTCACCGGCCTGATAGCCGAACATTTCTTCAAACCGCCTATTACAGCGCGTCACGTATCGATTTTTCAGAAAAACAATGCCGACCATGGCATAGTCCAGTATCAGGTTCTGTTCATGCAAAATCAGTTGTAATGCCTCTTCGGCTTTAACTTGCTGATCAATATCCTCAACAATCCAGACATAGCCTAACCCTGGCTCAGTTGAAGAGATAATTGTCCCCTTGATCTGGGTCCAGAAAAGCGTCCCGTCCTTGCGCTTCATTTTCATTTTATGGGTATAAAGCGCCCCTTCAGTCAACAGTGGATAAGCCGTCCCGCCCAGTGTCTGAAACGACCCCTGATCCTGATACAAAATGGAGCTGCTTTGACCGATCAGTTCCTCAACCGTGTAGCCGTATATATCAGCAAATTTACTGTTGCAACGCATGATTACACGGGGCTGGTCAGATGACTGCTGAATAAAGCAGATACCAGTACCTGCATGCTCAAAAATAACTTCTTGCTCACGCAAAGCATTACGTAATACATGCTCATTCTTGATGAACTGGTCAACATCCACTTCTCTAAACTGCGCAAGCCAGCCACCCTCGGCAGTCGCCATTTTTTCCAGTTGCACAACATGCCAACGGGGGCCTTTTATTGTATTAGTAATATAATGGCCTTCCGCATAATCGCGCTCAGCCATTTTACTCCACAAAACCTGTCCCAGGTCTTTATTAATAAAACGATCAGTAAATTGTGCATCTGTTGCCGGTAGCTGCAAAGACGCACTATGAGAGCGGGAAACGAGCCGCCCGGTCTGATCAAAGGTCGACAGCATACTGTCGCCATCGGCGGTAGAGTTTTTTCTATCCAGAAATAGAGGCAGCTCCGGCGGAGGCGAAGACTCAGTAAAGAGAAAAAGTGTCTCCGATAATTTTTCAATCTGAAACCGACGAATGTGGGCTCCGCCAAAACTCAACAGAAAGGGCTCTGTTAAAGACAAATACCCGTGAAGGCCTGCCAATGCAGCTTCGGGGAGGTCAGAAAACCGATCTGGCCCTTCTACTCCCCAACAATCCGCAGCCGTCTGGTTACCCCAAATAATCGCAGAACGCTCAGAGTCGTAAGCCCAAACTGCAAAATCAACGACAGTCATAGAAACACACTTCTTTGGCCATTAAAGAGACTATAAATAAACCCTGTTGGCATCCTGGCTTCAGGGCTTGTTCACAGATTCCTCAAATGACTTCTACTTGTTTTTACGAATACCCTAATTCTCATCGCCTGGATGGATAAAACAATAAGAGGGTACTCGCTCACTACTCTCATCATAACACACCACAAAAGAATCACAGAAAAGACATGACATAATCCCGGCTGTCATCTACACAATACACCCCTGTAGAAGGCCACCCCGTGGCCGATAAACCCAACCCTCGCTTCCAGGCTTGGACATTTCAGGGCTGGTTTTCAGCACTTGCACGACCATCCCATAATGGGAAGAAGCTTTTTATCAGGTCTGGGTGACCACAAGCCTTGCCTTGATTGTGAACTGGAGCGAAAGCCAGAGTGCCATCAGGAGGCTTGTGCATAGTTTCCTTCGCTATTTATCCAAAACATGCACATTCCCCCTACGACTTTTGCTACGTTTAGGGATAAAATTACCAGCTTTCTTTCCTCAGTAAGCAAAAGGCAAAACCATGCTGGAAAAACTATTCAAGCTCAAAGAGCACAATACGACTGTTAAAACGGAAGTTATTGCCGGAATCACAACCTTTCTGACCATGGCTTATATTATCTTCGTCAACCCGAGTATGCTGGCAGCAGCAGGAATGGATCAGGGGGCTGTTTTTGTTGCAACCTGTCTCGCTGCGGCCATCGGCTGTTTGATTATGGGTCTATGGGCTAACTATCCTGTCGCTATGGCGCCAGGTATGGGCCTGAACGCTTTCTTCAGCTTCACTGTTGTCGGACAGATGGGCTATAGCTGGCAAGTTGCACTGGGCGCTGTATTTTTATCCGGTGTCTGCTTCTTCCTACTATCTGTATTCCGCATCCGTGAATGGATTATTCACAGCATTCCTCTGTCTCTGCGTGGCGGCATTGGTGCCGGCATCGGTCTGTTCCTGGCATTTATTGCCCTGAAAAACGCCGGTATTGTCGTAGATAACCCTGCCACTCTGGTCACCATCGGTGATATGACCAGCTGGGGTGCCATTATGGCTTGTCTAGGGTTTGTACTCATCGCAGCACTTTTTTATAAGCAAGTCACAGGTTCGGTGATGATTGGTATTTTGCTCATTACCGCACTGAGTGTATTTGCCGGTCAGGTAGAGATGAGTGGTATTGTTTCTACACCGCCCAGCCTTGCCCCGACACTGGCACAGCTGGATATAGCCGCAGCATTCGAAGTTGGCTTGATCGCGATTATCTTCTCTTTCCTGTTTGTCGATTTATTTGACACCTCAGGTACGTTGATTGCGGTCGCGCAAAAAGGCAACCTGCTGGATAAAGAGAACAAGCTTCCTCGCTTGGGACGTGCGCTGATGGCTGATTCCAGTGCAACGATGGCGGGTGCATTTATGGGGACATCAACAACAACCAGCTACATTGAATCCGGTGCGGGTATCGCAGTTGGGGGACGAACTGGCCTGACTGCAGTTGTGGTGGGGATTTTATTCCTTCTCGCGCTGTTCTTCTCGCCGTTGGCAGGTACGATCCCGCCCTATGCTACAGCTCCCGCTCTGTTTTTCGTTGCTGTTCTAATGACGCATAGCCTGGTCAAGATCGATTGGGATGATATTACAGAGGCCGCACCCGTTGTGATCGCAGCCGTGACGATGCCACTCACCTTTTCCATCACAACAGGTATTGCACTGGGCTTTATCTCATACTCGGCATTAAAAATTCTTACAGGCCGCTTCAGCAGCCTGAATTCAGCCATGCTGATATTACCTGTCCTGTTTATCGCCAAGCTGGCATTTTACGGTTAACCGGCTCCGAATAAACCTGTAGCCCCAAGCCTCGACACGCTTAAACTTGTCGGGGCTTTTTGCGTTTTATCCTATTTGCAGGCCAAATTAAGAAGTTTTCCTATTTTGATCCACTCCCCCACTTCCCTATTATTTTCTGATATGATTTAAAGTATCTAACTATAGAGAATGAAGCCAATATCATGAATGCTCATCTTCTGAAACTTGTTAAAGATATCGACAACGACACATGCATTTATTACTGGGCCTGCCCTGAGCAAGGTAAAGTCAGCCCTGACTTCCCTACCCTGTTACATGCAAGCAAGTGGATTGAAGATTATCAAGCCACACATTATACCGGCAAAGAACGTCGTCAAACCCAAATCGGCAGACGCACACGGGGGGTACGGGCAGAGTCTACCGATCAAGAACTACTCTTTTCGCGCCGAGGAAAACAGGGTCGACGCATCGCTGACCAGGCTCCTGTGGTTGAATTGGACCTGACGACAAAGCAGTAAACGAAAAAATAGTTTGCCGCACAGTGAGATACCATCACGGTCAGGATGACCGGGGTGATCTCTTTTATACCTTTTTCTGCGGCGCCTTTCCTACTCACTCAAACTCAAGTACTCCAGAGAAGAACAGCAACACCGCAGATGCAGGCCTCAAAGCTTGCAAAGTACGCGCAAAGCTTGTTCACACCTTACTTAAACCCAATAGACTGTAAATTCGGGTTTTCAGTTTTTCTCTGAAGCGTTAAAATTTTCCCTCTTTTTACAATGTATGGAATATCGTAATGGGTCGAGCCTATCAAAACCGCAAAGAGTCTATGGCGAAAACATCTGACGCCAAGGCGAAGGTCTACAGTAAATTCAGCCGTGAAATCTATGTAACAGCAAAGTCCGGTGGCATCGAAGTTGAAGGCAACCTGGCTCTGGCGGGCCTGATAGAGCGAGCTAAAAAAGCTCAGGTGCCAGCACATGTCATCGACAAAGCACTGGACAAGGCCAAAGGTGGTGGCGGTGAAGATTTTTCCCAGGCCCGATATGAAGGCTTTGGCCCAGGTGGTTGCATGGTTATCGTTGAGTGCCTCACCGACAATCCCAACCGTACGTTCGGTGACGTGCGTAACTGCTTTAACAAAACTAAATGCAAAATTGGTTCGCAGGGCAGTGTCAGCCATATGTTCGATCACAGTGCGATTTTCGTTTTCAAAGGTGATGATGAAGAGGCCGTTCTGGAAGCGCTGATGATGGAAGATGTCGATGTAACCGATATCGAGTGTGAAGATGGCAATATTACAGTTTTCACCCCCCACACAGAGTATTTCAAAGCGAAACAAGCCCTAAAAGACAACGTCGAAGGTTTGGATCTGGATGTCGATGAAATTCAGTTTGTGCCACACAACATGTCTCCAATCTCTGAAGAAGACAAGCCGATGTTCGAAAAATTCATCGCCATGTTAAACGATCTGGATGATGTACAAAATATCTATCACAACGCCGAGGTTGACTAGCCCGGATGCTGCACCAGCGCATTTCGTTTTTTCATTTAACGCTGCCCTTCCACGCTATGGTGAAATAACCAACATAAAAAATTAAGCGTTGCCTGTTTTACATAGGCAACGCTTAAAAAGATCTCCCAACAACATAACCCAATCTCAAGCAGCTTGTTGGGGACCTGACCATTTCGCTGGTTAAAGAGTTGACTTGCGAAATACAAATGAGTTCAAAAATAATTGTTAACAGACGTACAAAAACCTGACGGTATTTCGACATTCAAGCTTGTTGATGTATACAAATGGCTTCATGCTGCGTGTTTTTTGCAACTTGCACAGCCTTTGCCTAGCTGATCTAGCCCGGATATTGCATCAGTACATTTAATTTTTTCAACTGAGTGCTGTTATACAAACGTATTCCGCAATGATAAATAGGGGTACGAACTGTTACGGTTCGCACTTGCCGGTTTTTTACTTGTTCTCCCTTGATGTGAGCGCACATACTCACTCCGACACTGCTACGTAAGCATTTACGTTCACGAGCACGCTCAAACTAAGCGACTCCTGCGTAAAAATTCCGCCAACGAGTGCAACATCCAGGCTAGTAATCTGCCACACGATAGAGAACCGAATCGTGGTACCCCGTTGTGACAGCCATCACGCCTGCAAGCATCCGGTTGACACTATCATCACCACTATCAACGATTAAGGGTCGCCCCTCCAAGGCCTGAAGTTTGGTTTTAGTGGCTATCACCTGAATATTTTCTTTACCCAAACGCTGTAACAAGGCCGGGCTCAGTTGCTGATTACCACGCCCGATAATATGACCTTGTCCACCAATCAGGGTGATTATCAGTTTACTCTGCTGATTCTCGGTTAACTCAAGTAATTGCTGAGCGGTACAGTCCGCAGCGATCAGTTCATTATTTCTAATCAGGTCAACCCCAAGCAGGGTATTTTCCAGCCCTAATTGCTCCATAACAGCAGCAACGGTAGAACCCGAGCCCATAATATAAAAGACATCCGGTTCCATGTTTTCAATCACATCTGCGGCAATATCATCCAGCACCAGTGCTTCAGATTCCTTACCGCCATTTTTGACATGCTGCAGGTAACGGTGCTCCTGTGGCACCAAAAGCTCACCGTAGTATTTGGCCCTGACGCGCCCCTCACGAAAGGCATCCTCATCAATATCCCGGACTTCCTGTCCCCCCAGCGTTACCAGTTCACCCTTAACCAACAGGACAATAATTTCACCGGCAGCGCGGGGCGTAACCGCATAAACACCCGAGTGAATTTTCACCCCGGCCGGGATGCCCAGCACCGGCACCGATTCAGCCACCGCTTCGCAGATATTCCGCGCTGTCCCGTCACCACCTGCAAACAGAATCAGATCAACGCCTGCCGCGACAAGATCACGCGCGGCCTGCAAGGTATCATCTGCCGTGGTATGCCCGGAATGGATGGTCCCCATAACTTGCGGAGAGAAGCCTGCCTCAATGGCTGCCCATTCTCCCATTTCGGCCGGATAGGTGACAATATCCAGTTCCAGATCAGTCAACATTTCCAGCGCTTGTAGTGTACGCATACCCGCTTTAGGCTCAGCACCCAATGCCAATGCCTTTCTCGCGGTCTCTTCGCCATCGCTGCCTTTCAGGGCAACACTGCCACCCACACCCGCAAGCGGGTTGATAATAAGGCCGAGTTTAAACACTCACTATCTCCAGATGTCCGGTTTCAATAAGGAACTGCTGATAAACAAAACTCGCTAATATCAGGTGGCTGTCTTCATCGACATCCACAAACTCAACACCATGAGTCACGACCTTTGTCCCTCCGCCTGTGCCAGATTCTACCCCTCTAATCACAGCCGATAACAAAACAACCTGATCTACCCCGGCCACTTGAAAGCGGGTTGTCACAAATATTTGATCACCCTGTTTTCCCAGGGTTGCAGGGGCTTCAATACACGCCCCCTTCAAGCTGATATCTGTACACAACGCAGTCACCGGCCAGTCCAATCGCAGCCCTTTTCCTGGCTCAAACTCATCGACAGACACCAATAGATTCACCGGGACACGGGTATGGCTACGAATTCTGCGTACTTCGGTCGCAGTGGGATATTCCAAATGCCAGTAGGCAAAGGGACTACTCTGTATCTTTAGTATCCGAACGCTGAAAGCACAGATGTAATTGCCACTCATTAGGCGAGCCGTAACTTTCGCCCCTTCATTAATGGCCACTGATTTACGTGGGGCAGAAACCATCATACTGCCGTTTTCACGGTAACCCAGAAGTTGAACCGAATAACGGCGACGCGGAGCACGGGTTTCTATCTGAACCCGCTCACCTATACGCGGGTTCAGTTCTGCCAGGGTACGGACAGATTGTAATTGTTCAAGAGCTTCTGACATTCAGGCGGTTCTTAAGAAAACGGGATTCAAACAGGTGTCTAGCTTAAGGTATTTACGTCCGATCTGCTATCTGAAAGCCTAACGCCCTCAACTCAGTAGCCTCATCAGCAGGAACAACCGTCAATGACGAGAATTCGCGCCGAACCCGGTATTGCTTGCGCAGACGGTCAAAAGCAGCTTGTTGCTCCGCAGTAGAGAGATGCAATGTCTCCCGCAACAACCGATCATCCTCGCGGGGATCATAAATCATTCGCATCAGCTCAAGCGGGCTGAGTTGCCGCTGCTGCAGTGATGACCATTCAGCTTTTGGCAGAAAACTTGCCAATGGCTCAGGCGGCGGCTCACCCAGGAACTGGCATAAAGCCTCAAGCAACATATAAGTGCCGCGGATTTTTCCATCCAGGCTATAACCGGCAATATGCGGTGACACAATCTCACAGCGCTCCGCCAATGCACCATCAACTACCGGCTCATGTTCCCAAACATCCAGTACATAATGCAGGTCCGCTCGCGCCTTGCCAACCTCCAACAGGGCGGCGTTATCAACCACCGCCCCCCGGCCTGCATTTATTAATAAGGCTCCCTCTTTTAGCTCCCGTAGCTCCTTGCTGCCGATAAGATGGTAGGTGGGATCAGTACCGACTTGGGTCAGTGGGGTATGCAGGCAGATAGTATCGGCCTCAGCCAAAACATGATGCAGCGAGACAAACTCCAGCCCATCAGGTGAAGCCTTTTGCCGCAGCGGGTCATTGAGCAGCACCTTAAAGCCCAGTTGCTTAAAGCGCTCATACAAACGCCCCCCTACATTACCGACACCGACAATGCCGTAAGTACGCTCAACGGGGTTCCATCCATATTTATCAGCCAACAGGTAGATAACGCTTAACACATACTCCACCACAGCATCCGCATTACACCCCGATGCATTACTGAAGGTAATCCCCTGATCCCTGAGGTAACTTTGATCAATATGGTCAGTGCCTATGGTGGCTGTGCCAACAAAGCGCACTTTGCTGTGCGCCAGTAAAGCCTTATTCACCGCTGTAACCGAGCGCACCAATAAGATATCCGCAGCGCTCACATCATCGGCTGTCATACCTCTGCCGCACACGCATTGTACCGAACCGAACGGGGCAAACATTGCCGCAACCATTGGCATATTTTCATCAGCGACTATTTTCAGATTCCTGCTCTGCAACTGACTCCACCTTTAACTTATCTGCATGAAATTTAAGGCTTTACAAAACCTTTCAGCTCGGGCTAAATGCCCGGCTTTGATAATATTGGGTCAGGCACGTGATTATTCGCTGGCAAAAAAAACAGGACTATCACATCATCAGGGTGTACCAGGACCTGGTTGGTGACTGGATTGTAAGCCAAAGCTGGGGCAACTGCTCCGATCAGCAAAACGCCTGTAGCCATAAAGTCAAAACATCCTATCAGGAGGCCCGTTTAGCCGTCCGAGATATTCGTCTGCGCCTAAAGCAGGAAGGCTACCGCCCTATGCCCCGTAAAGAAACCCAGTTGGGCTTCAAATTTGACATTTATCACCCTTCAAAACCGAAAGCACGCCCACCCTATTCCACGGAATAGCCCCTGATTGTTATTTTTATAGACTCTCTACCGTTTAGCCAAACGGTTTATTATGAATGGCTTTTTTGCTTAGATGGCAGTTCATTTATCAGTACAAACCCTTATAATCGGTCGGGCGGGATAATCCGCTCAGCCAAGCGTACCTCAACAGGATAAAAAATGAGTAAATTTGAATTTGCAGAAATGCCTGACAAAGAAGGCTTTTTTGGTAAGTTCGGCGGTCAGGAAATTCCACCCGAGCTGAAAGCCATCATGGACGAAATCAACAGTGCCTACGAAGAGATTTGCCAAAAACCTGAATTTCGGCAGGAATTGGATCAGTTATTTGCAGATTATGTAGGACGTCCCAGCCCCATCTATCATGCCAAGCGACTTAGCGACAAACTCGGTGGTGCCCAAATCTACCTTAAACGTGAAGATTTGAACCACACCGGCGCACACAAAATTAACCACTGCCTGGGTGAAGCCCTGCTCGCAAAATACATGGGGAAAAGCAAAGTCATCGCTGAAACAGGTGCGGGCCAGCACGGTGTTGCCCTGGCCACAGCCTGTGCTCTGGTTGGCATTCCCTGTGAAATTCACATGGGCCAGGTGGATATTGAGAAAGAACATCCAAACGTCACCAAAATGAAAATCCTGGGCTGCAAACTGGTTCCGGTAACCCGTGGCACAGCAACCCTGAAAGATGCTGTAGACAGCGCATTTGAAGAATACCTGAAAGATCCAGTTAACTACATTTACGCTATCGGCTCTGTAGTTGGCCCGCACCCCTTCCCGAAAATGGTGCGCGACTTCCAAAGCATCATCGGTACAGAAGCACGCGAACAGTTCCTGGCGAAGCAAAACAAACTGCCAGACTACATCACCGCTTGCGTCGGTGGCGGCTCCAATGCCATTGGTCTGTTCACGGCATTCCTGAATGATGAAGACGTCAGAATAGTAGGGGTTGAACCTTCAGGTGAAGGCCTGGACACCGAACGCCACTCGGCAACCCTGACCCTGGGCAAGCCGGGCATGATTCACGGCATGAACTGCTACGTGCTGGAAACAGAAGACGGAGAACCTATGCCCGTTCACTCCATCGCCTCCGGCCTGGACTACCCGGGAGTAGGCCCACAACACAGCTACTTGAAAGAACTGGGCCGTGTGGAATATGAAACAGCATCCGACAAAGAATGTTTAGATGCCTTTATGACCCTGTCTCAGGTTGAAGGGATTATCCCCGCACTGGAAAGCTCCCACGCCGTTGCCTGGGCAATGCGCAAAGCCCCTGAGCTTCCCAAGGATCAAGCCATCCTGGTGAACCTCTCTGGCCGTGGCGACAAAGACGCCGACTACGTCGCAGACAAGCTGGGACTGTAACCAGGAAAGAAAAGGACAGGCATAGCGCTTATTTTTCAATAAGCTAACCGAATCGCTCAAGGACTGAGCACCCACCCCGTGGCCGATAAACCTTACACCTTTGCACAAACCCAATCGCTCAGGGGGCTGAGCTCCAACATTGGCGTCTACCCTGTAGCGAGGCCACCCCGTGGCCGATAAATCCGGCACCTTGGCACAAACCCAATCGCTCAAAGGGCTGAGCTCCAACACTGCACTCACCCCGTAGCGAGGCCACCCCGTGGCCGATAAACCCTGCACCTTGGCACAAACCCAATCGCTCAGAGGGCTGAGCTCCAACACTGGCACTCACCCCGTGGCCAATGGGCCCACAATAAGTATTTACAGATATATGCAATCCCACCAGGAATAGTCTCGGACACTTCTGCACAACCCCGCCCTAACGGGGTTCATCACAATGTAACGAGCAACATCAACAAGACTCTCTTCTTTCCTAATAGCATGGTCATAAAAACCATATTGAAAGATAGCAGAACCAGCACCTTGGCCTATAAATATCTTCAACAAGCGAACCGTCTCAGAAAGTCCCTTTTTACCTTTCAATTGCATTAACCAATGAATATGATCTGGCATAACAACAAAACACAGCGTCACAGCATCCGTGGACAAGCGCTTTAAGCTAAGAACAGCATGTCTTGCCAGAGCTGGGTCAGAGAAATACCTACGGCGTTTATGAGTGGTCAAAACTACATGATATATCTGATTTTCGCAGCTAGACCGCCCCTTGCGAAGGGCATGGAGATTTCCTTTTAACATACACACATCCTTGTATAGTTTTTATAGTGACAAATCGCTCAGGGGGCTGAGCTCCCAACTGGCACTCACCCTGTAGCGAGGCCAGCCCGTGGCCGATAAAACCTGCACCTTTGCACAAACTCAATCGCTCAGAGGGCTGAGCTCCAACATTGGCACTCACCCTGTAGCGAGGCCACCCCGTGGCCGATAAATCCTGCACCTTTACAACCACCCCATTCTTCAGAGGGCTGATGCTCTGCAAGAAGGCTCCGGAGTAGTCATTCAGCTCAGGAATACCCCAGCGCCCTTGGTACCTCAACGGTCTTAGCGACCTGATCTTCTGTGGGATCCAACCGCTGAAAATGGATGGAGCGAGTCAGTCTCAACGGTCTTAGCGACCTGAGCTTCTGTGGGACAAATCTCTCTGTCATAATGGTATATAGTTAGCGCCCATCCAACCCCACCCTAGTCAAGCTTCACATTCCAAGGCAATAATGCTTCCATTTGCTCAAGGCTCTGTACATTGGGCAGTTCTTTAAAAACA
>PDWJ01007087.1_pt1 | contig 21912 bp, 15 predicted proteins | sample 1430881 | NCBI WGS metagenome assembly PDWJ01 (sample SAMN01162460, study PRJNA174530) | Oral metagenome, whole genome shotgun sequencing project. | biome: Marine environment; feature: Marine mammal; material: Swab sample of the gingival sulcus; isolation source: swab sample of gingival sulcus... | reverse complement strand
CCGACCACGACCCTAGGAAGTGGCTTTTGCGTAGCAAAATGTACTGAACAGATATTTTGCGCAGCAACAAAGAAATTGGGCATTTGTCATCAGTCTGAACAGGCCTTTTTTTAATGGCCTGCTAATATCTCTAAACATGTGTATCCAATATCATCGCGCTGACGCCTATTGATTTTGGGCCGGCGTGTACGCCTAAAACCGATGTTAGTTCGGTTTCTAAGAACAAATCCGCTCGTTCAATCAGATCGCTTAGCATTTCTTTAAGCTCACCAATTTCAGTTTGATTGTTACCGGAAAAAACAATTAGATTAAAGCGCTTGGCCTCTTTGATATCCTCTCTAATGGCTTCAGCTAGGGCGATTAAGCTTTTGCGCGGTCCGCGAATTTTTTGGCGAATCGTCAACGTGCTATTTTCGAGATAGAGCAGTGGATTGATCTTTAAGAAATTGCCAATCATACCGGCGTATTTATTAAAACGCCCGCCTTTGACAACATAAGTTAACGTTCTAAATAAGGCGTAGGTATGAACGCTTTTTTTAAGTTTAGTTAATTCAGCGATAATTTCATCGACCGAATGCCCCGCATCGCGCATTTCGGCCGCTATGATTGTAGAGTGAGCGGTGCCGGCTGCAACTTGATCGCTGTCAAAGATATGAATGTCTAAATCTTTATAACTTTGCTGTACCAGTGCGTGCAAGTTATGCATACCGGTTAAGCCGGCGGCCGATGAAATCATCAGCGCTTGTTGATAGCCTTCACCTTTTAAGCGGTCGAGTAGATCGATAATATCTTGAATTGGTGGAATACCGGTTGATAGCGTATCGTGGTTTTCCATCGTTTCGTAAAAGCTACGTGAATCTAGTTCAACCAAATCCTTATAGGTCTTATCGCCCATTTGAATGTAGTACGACAAAACCTCCACACCAAAGCGTTTGCCTAACTCAAATGTAAAATCATGTGTGCTATCGGCAATTATCGCCAGTTTTTTGTTTTGATTCATAAGTTTTTATACCCGCTTTCTTCAATAATGATGATGCCCAATAGACGCAGTGCAAAGGCTTTGGCAAATAGATTGATACCGATCTGTTCCGGTTCTGCGATGATTTCGCTACCTAGTTTTTTATTAGATGTTACGACCGGTTGAAATGTGCTGCTTAAGGCAGATTCTAATGCTTCGGCAAAACGGTCATAAGCCGCTTCCGGCTGCATCATTTTTAGCTGTAAATCAATGCCATTCTTAATATCTTTGATGTCGAGAACGTGTTTGTATATGGTAATTACAATTAAGGCTGCGATTTGCTTGCGATTATACTTGCGGCCGGCTGATTTGGGAATATAACCCCATTTTGAATAATTTTGAATCATCGTTGCCGTCAAGGCGACATTGCCGTTCATAATCGGCGACAACACCGTATCAACATAGTTTATCACCGCACGGCTTAGCATGGGTTCTTCGGGTAATTCCGACCAGCGCGGGCAATGAAAATGATAAATTTGCTTAAGTTGCTCAATGCTCATACGACCTTCTTAATCTAGTTTGCATAACCATATATTAATAGACGTTCGGCTTTTTGTCAATGTTTTCTTATCATGATTAGCAAATTTGGCGATTATCATAGTGGGTAGCGTTGTTGGTTGGTATTAGATTGGGTGTGTATGACAAATGAATAAAGTGACTAAAAAGTTACCTTTTTACAATTGCTTTTAGTTTCAAAATGTGTTAGTATGGTTGCGAATCTAAAATGCTATTTACAGGGGGATAAAATGAAAAGAGTATTGTATTTTGTATTGGTTTTAACCTTAGCTGTCGCATTAACAGCTTGTGGCGGCGGTGATGGTGGCAAGACTACTGCTGATAGTGGTTCTGATAGTGGTTCTACTACTGCTGAGAGCGGTCCGGTATCTGGTGAAATCAATGATTCTGCGACGATTGCCAACAATGATGACATTAAAGTTACCTTCAAAAGAGCATATTATAATGAACCCGATGATGGTGTACTCGCAGTTTTGGAAATTGAAAATAAGTTGGATCAAGATATCAGCTATGGTTTTTATGATGTCTATATCAACGGTATTGGTTTTGATGCTTGGCAGGCTGATGATACGATTTCAGCTGGCGAATCAGGTGAAGTGGTCTATAAGCTGGCTAGCACGACCAACTTAAAAATGGCCGGCGTTGATACATTGAGCAAAATGGTGTTAGGTTTTTATTATTACACCGATGAGAACAATATGCAGTCAATGGACGATATCTTAGTTAAAAATAGCGAAAATCCGGATTATGATCAAGCGGTTAACTTTAGCGGAAAAGATGTTAAGATAAACTATGGTTCTGGTGAGCTGGTCATGACATTTGGCATGGATAAGATGATTATGGACGAAGAGTATGGCGATGCCGAGTTGTATGTTATGAGTAAAAACGACAAGGGTATTCCAATTGTCATCTACTACGAAGCAGTTATGAATGATGGAAACGACATCTCGCTACCTTACTGTGGTCCGGTATTGTATGAAAATGATGCATACATGGAAGCGTTACCATTTAACGGTGGCGATCTTGAAAAGTGTGAAAGCGTAACGATTAAGAACTTGTACATTACTGATTTTAATGATACCGAATTATTCCGATTAGACGAATTAGTAATTAAAAAAGGTGATGTAGAGCCGGTTTCATACTAATTTTGACAATTAAAAACTCTTCTATTGGCCGTTGGTCAATAGAGGGTTTTTTTGTTTAAGTTGATTATCAGTTTACCCTATGTTGAGAGGAGAAACGATGAAAAAGCGACTTGCAGTTATTTTAATCATTGCTTTATTAACTTTGGGATGCACGCCGAGTGAACAAGTTGATAATACATCATCTGTTCAGTCTAGTCAGTCGACCGCTACGACTGTGCAAACGGCAAGCGAAACAACTAGTCAGTCAGGTGATGAGACAAGCAGCCAGACAGTTGACGAAACAACAACTGAAACGACCAGTCAGTCGACTGATGGTTGGCAGTTAGAGCAACTGGTGACGACGGCGGCAATCGAAGGTCTCGAAGATTTACCGGTTATTCTCGAACACGACCCGGCAGAGCTATTTGTCTTTCCTAAAATCAATGCCGATTTGGTCGCTGCCAATAACTTCAATGCCATTGTCGACACCTTTATTGTCGAAGCTATCCGACGTCATAAAGACGCCTATGAATACGAAACTTATATATGCGTGCAATACGGCTATCAGGCATATTTAAATGACGATATACTATCAATTGTGCTCTATAGCAATGATTTATCGGGCCAATTCGACTTTAATACTAACATTATCAATGCCATCAATATCGATCTAACCAATGATAAAGTGCTGTCGTTTGAAGAACTGGCTGACCGACTCGGCTATCAAGATAATTTAATGGCCAAAATGGAAGGCGCTTTAATCGACTATATGGCGACAGAAGATGAAAGCAAGGGCGATAAAGACAAGCGCTTGGCGGCTGATTTTTTGTGGCTGTGGAACATGTATTATGAAACAGATAATAGTTTGCCATTTTTAGATGAATGGTTTTTGTCAGGCGAGTGGCTCAATGACATCGATTACCCAGACATGCCAGATTACAGTAGCATTTACAATAAAAAGGGTTTAACCGGGTATTTAGACGGCAATGGCGAACTTCACGTGCTGTTCTTTGATGCCGTTTTTCACTTTGTATTAGGCGGCCTCGAACAAATTGTCGACCTCAATGTTTCGGCAGCAGATACGACCGTTGAAGCAGTTAATCCGTTGTACGAAAATGCGTTTGGCGATAGTGAGGGCATACTTGGCGCCGCTAAATTTTTAACCTATTTAAGCGATGTCAATGCCGAACAAAACGTCGACGACTTCTTGGCGCTGTACGATTATCGGCGCGACCAATTTGGCGAAGCCGATTTGACGATTGGTTATGACAATCTCATCGCCGACGAGCGCTATCTGTTTGTGCCGACCTTAAGCCGTACGGCAACGCTGATAAGGTCAGTTGATGACGATATGGCATATAGTTACGATCTGGACTACTGCCTAGACAATTTTATGCTAAACTGTAATATGAGCGATTTGCATCCCGACACCGTTATCGAGATGCGCTACCGCGATAGGGTCATCGTCTTTTCACCAACCACATCGCTAATGTCCGGCGAAATGGAAGTGCCCGATCAACTGGTACTATTTCCGGAAATGTAAAGATGTCACATCTTTACGTTCACATCCCGTTTTGTGCCAGCCGTTGTGGTTATTGCGATTTTACGACTTCAACTGATTTAAGCAATATTGATGACTATGTGACGTTGCTTTGCCGCGAAGTCACATTACTCAGTCAGCGCTACCCATTGCCATTAAAAACACTTTACTTTGGTGGCGGTACGCCATCGCTATTGCCGGCTACTGCGTTTCAAAAAATTGTGGCGACAATTGCGCGCTGTTTTGGTCCTGTTACAGAGGAATTTACCGTTGAAGTCAACCCCGAATCGGTGACGGCGCCGTTAATTGAAACGCTCGCTGAGTTGGGGGTAAATCGCATTAGCCTCGGCATGCAGGCGCGTCAACCAGAACTGCTGCAGCTACTGGAGCGAAACAGTCGTTATCGTCAAGTTGAACAAGCCGTCACCTTATTGCGACGTTATGGCATTGTCAATTATAATATCGACCTCATTTACGGCATACCCGGACAGACGCTTGACCAAGTTGCACAGACAGTCGACAGCATTTGTCAGTTGGGCGCTAGCCACGTTTCGGCCTATGCGCTTAAACTGGAAAATGAGGTGCCGTTGGCGCGGCGCATTGCACGCGGCGATATTAATTTGCCGGATGATGATAGTTATGCCGACATGCTCGATTTAGTGATCGACAAGCTAGCAGCGGCCGGTATTAAACGCTACGAGGTGTCTAATTTTTCGCGCGAGGGTTATCACAGTCGGCATAATTCTGCCTATTGGTCGGGTGTTGATACGCTTGGCGTTGGTCTTGCGGCGGTTTATAAGGTGGCCGGACAGCGCTTTTACAATACTACCGAAATGGAAACTTATCGGCGGCGTCTTGCCCGGTATTGCTTACCATACGATCAGACTAAGACCGAAAAACTATCGTTGGCCGATCAAGCCTACGAATATGCAATTTTAAATTTACGTACCGGCAAGGGCATTAGCTTGGCCGATTATCACGCCAAATTTGCACTTGATTTTTGTCAGCAATATGCCGGCTGGATCGATAAGTATCAGCGCTATGGCGTGTTACTCGCGACTAAAGACCGGCTTTATTTAAATCAACATGGTCTTAACACGGCAAACTATATATTGAGCGATCTGTAAAAACTCGGGTAAGATCAATAGACTTTCCTGAGTTTTTTAGCGTACTGATGGTGGAGGGCAAACCGTTTGCCGCGTTGTTCTTGTCAAAGTGGTTTAAAATTTTGGTTTTGTAAATCTCAAAATTTTGGTATAATTAAACGGACGTAATATTTTAAAAGAAAAAGGAGTTATCATGAATTTGAACAAACGTATTATTTCACTTGTTTTAGTCGTTATGATGCTGGCGTTTTTAGGCACGGCCTATGCTGATCCCGCAAGTGGTGCAAGCCAAGTTGACTTGCGTTTTATAATCGGCAGTTCAAGCTATTTGGTGAATGGCCAAGCAACCGATATGGATACGGCGCCACAGATCGTCGAAAGTCGCACACTACTACCGATTCGCTATGTAGCAACGCCATTAGGTGCCACCGTTAATTGGGACGGCACAGAACGAAAGGTAACCATCGAATTAGATGGCAAAAAAATTGAAATGTGGATTGGACGTGTCATTGCATTGGTCGATGGCCGAGCGGTGTTTATCGATCCGAGCAATGCCAATGTCAAACCGATTATTATCGACAATCGAACGATGTTACCGGTTAGATTTGTATCTGAAAACTTGGGCTGTACCGTTGGCTGGGATGCCCAAACCCAACAGGTGCAAGTTGTTTCGGGCGGTGCGACTATTGCGACTGATGCAAACAGCTTAGAGGCGCGCTATGGTGCGCAGCTCGACTATAATTTAGGTGATGTTAAAGAAGATATAACGGCAACTGACCGTGCAACTTGTCTAGAATTAATGGCGACCATTGACGAACAGGTAAAATTGCGTGCTAGCCAAAACGAGTTTTACTATAATGACGTTGAATATGAGGCACGCCATCAGTTTAATCAAATACTGGATGACTTAACGGGTCTTTATTATGATGCACCGGATTATGAGGATTCTTACTACGATGATGTAGAAGACAGTGCTGAAACGCGCATCTTAGACAGCCTAAGAGCTGTTATGTCAAGCGAACATTATGAAGACTTTTTAAAAGATTATAATGATTATTTGGATAATCTGGACAATGAATCATATTTTAAGTTATTTGACAATTTAGATCGCTATGCAAAGTTAAATAGTGCATTAATCGTCATGCTGATCGATCAGTATGGTACAGAACAGACAAAGGCGCTTTACGCGATTGACGATCAATTTGAACTTTTATCACAGCCAATCGTTAACGGTGGTCCGGCCGTTGCAACCGGCCGACTTGATGCGGCTTCATTACAGTCGCTGTGGCAATTGGTAAAGAGCATTATTCCGGCAGAAGATTTGAAGTTTTTCGATTATTTGTTGATTAGTAGCGATGGTTCTTATGGTAATTTGGCGTCGGTGATTGCAAGCCCCGATGATGATGGCAGTGGTGAGCGTTGGTTGATTCAAGTAGATGATGCTGATCTGGATTACGACTTGGTTGCCACTTTGATACACGAATATGCCCACTATTTGACCTTAAATGATGAGCAGGTCAAATACGATGATGGTTTTAAGCCAGAGCGTTATTGTGAGCCGGGTCTAATTGCCAATGACAATGCCATGTTGACAGATTTTTATCAACGCTTCTGGAAAAACTATTTGATTGAAGATGCCTATCAGACAAGCGACTTATTCTACCTGCGCAATCAAGCTGCGTTTGTGACGTGGTATGCCGCAACCAATGCCAGTGAAGACATTGCAGAAAGTTTTAGTTTCTTTGTGCTCTACGATAAGCCAACCGGGAATAGCATTGCCGACCAAAAAGTACGTTTTTTCTATGATTATCCGGAATTGGTTCAATTACGTCAAAAGATCCGCCAATCTTTAGACGATGCCAGCGGCCTAATAGACAGTTTAACGTCATCAAATGGTAATGGCGGCGTGTCTTATCCGTTTGAAGGTAGCATTGCAGAAGACAGGGTTATCATCGACAATTCGGCTGTCAAAGTAACTTTTAAAGAGGCCTATTATAGTGCATATGATAATGGTTTGATGGCAGTCTTAAATGTCGAGAACAAGTTAAATGAAGAAATTGGTATCGGCTTCAGTCAGGTTGGCATCAATGGCATTGGTTTTGATCCTTGGCAGTCTGACGACTTTGTTAGTGCAGGCGACACGCGCGTTGTCAATTATAAATTAGTCAGCACTGACAACCTTAAAATGGCAGGCATTGATACCTTGGGTCAATTGTCATTGGAGGCTTACTATTATCCGCAAAGTGGCAATTTAGAATATTTGGATAAGTTAGAGCTTAAAAATCCGGCCAATCCAAATTATCAGCAAACCGTTGATTTTAGTGGCAAAGAGCTACTGCTCAACTATGGCAGTGGCAAATTAAAGATGACATTTGGCATCGACAAAATGATTATGGATGAAGAATACGGCGATGCCGAACTTTACGTTTTACACGAAAACCTCGCAGATGTTCCAATTGTCATCTACTATGAGGCAATTATGAATGATGGCAATAATCCCGAATTGCCATATTGTGGGCCGATACTATATGGCGCTGAGCGCTATATGGAGGCGTTGCCATTTAACGGTGGCGATCTTGAAAAGTGTGAAAGCGTAACAATTAAGAACTTGTACATTACTGATTTTAATGATGTCGAATTGTTTAGATTAGACGAATTGGTTATTAAAAAAGATGACTTAACACCGCTTTCTTATTAGAAATGTCGAGATTACAAGCTGTTTAGAAGTTCTAATACTTAAAAAAATCTACTAAACTGGTAAAGGAAAAGGAGATATTATGAGGTGTGCTAAACGCGTGATTTCGTTTATTTTGGCGCTGACTATGATGGTGCTTTTGGTGCCAAGCTATGCCCAGTCTGATACTGCGACAAATGGCGTCAATATGCTTTTTACAATTGATGATGCTACTTATATTGTCAATGGTCAGGCGACGGTGATGGACACGACGCCACTAATTGTTGAAAACCGCACGTTACTGCCAATTCGCTATGTGGCAACGCCATTGGGTGCCGTCGTCAGTTGGGACGACGCAGCGCAAAAGGTGACCATCGAATTAGCAGGTAAAACAATTGAAATGTGGATCGGCAAAGCAAGCGCATTAGTCGATGGCCAAGCTGTGGCAATTGACCCAAGCAACCCCAATGTCAAACCGATTATTATCGACAATCGTACAATGCTACCGGTTAGATTTGTATCGGAAAGAACGCCCAAGAACGCCAGGTCAAGATCGTTTCGGATAAGGCCGTTGTTCAAGCGCCAAATAGCAACTTAGAGGAAAGCTACGGCGCGCGCCTCGACTATAATCTAGGTATATTAAAAGATGAAATAACGCCAGCCGAGCGCGCTGACTTGTTGCGACTAATTGCGACAATCGACCGAGAGGTAGCGCTACGCGCCCAAAAAAATCAATTTGATTTTAGTGCTTTTGAGCGTTCGGCAAGAGAGCAGTTTAATAATTACTTAGATGAATTAACAGATCATTATTATCCCGAGCCAAATCTTGATAGACCCTACTACTTTATAGTATATAATACAGAAAAATTGTTTTTAGAGAATTTGGCAGAAATAATGACTGAAACTGACTATGATAACTTCCTGAATAATGTAGCTTATTATTTGGATAATCCGACTCATGAAGACTATCTTAAATTAGTCAGTTATTTTGAGCCTTACAAACAATTAGATGGGCCGCTAATTATCACCTTGCTTGAACGGTTTAATTATGAACAGATAAAGGCTTTTTATCAGATCGATGACCAGTTTAATTTGGTTTCGCAGCCGATTATTGACGACAGTCACACGGTAAAAAGTGGCACTATCAAAGCCGGCGTTGAAAAGCAAATTTGGCAAACTGTTAAACAGGTTATTCCGCCACAATACCTTAAGTATTTTGACAGTCTATTGATCACGACAGACGGGTTAGGCTACAATATTGCATCGACGGTAAATGTAATTGATGCTGATGGCAAAGTGCGCTGGTTGATTCAGGTCGACGATGCTGATATAAAGGATGATTTGGTTATCTCATTATTGCACATTTTAGGTAATTATTTGACGCTTAACGATCAGCAAGTAAAAAGAGAAAATGGCTTTAGGGTAGATCGCTATTGTGAGCCAAACTTAATTACTAATCAAGATGCCTTGTTAACCGATTATTATCTGCGCTTTTGGAAAGACTACGTCAATGTCGATCTCTTTCAAACCAGTTATCAGTTTTATCTGCGCAATCAGTCAGATTTTGTCAGTTCATATGCATACTCCGGCGCCAGCATCGATATTGCCGAAAGTTTTAGTTATTTTGTTCTAAGAGAAAAACCGCAAGGCAATAGTATTGCTGAACAGAAAATTCGTTTCTTTTACGATTATCCGCAACTGGTAGAATTGCGTCAAACAATTCGCCAGTCGTTAGCTGATGCCAATCTACTGGCCGATGCCACATTAAGTGCCTTTATGGGTACCATTAATCAACCGACGATTTTGACGGATAATGACACTGTTAAAATAACGCTGCAAGAGGCGTATAAAAGTTATGAATACGATGGCTTGGTGGCGCGCGTAAGTGTCGAAAATCGGTCGGATAAGGATGTTAAATTTGGTTTTTATCATTTTGGCAGTAACGATAAAACCTTTCGGCCCATTCAAGTTGAAAAAGAGATAGCAGCCGGTCAAACAGACATAGTTACAATTAAGTTGGTCAGCAGTGCTGTTCTCAGAATGGCCGGTATCGATTCGCTGAACCAACTGTCATTAGGTTGTTTCTACTACCAGACGGACGGGCAGCAGCAATTAGTTGATATTGTTGAGTTTAATAGCAATGAAAATTTAAACGACTAATTTTTGATTACAAAAGGCCTTTCATGGGTTGCTGCCATGAGAGGCCTTTTTTGGTTGCAGTGACTTCGGGCTAACAAATAGTGACTTGAGGCTAACAAATAGTGACTTGCGGCTACTTGTTATCATAGAATCGTCATAATATAATAAATGTAATAGTTGCAAGCGCGTAAAAAATGAAAGTAGGGGGAAAATGAGAAAATATTTAGTAATAATCTTAGCACTTATCTTAGCGCTGAGCAGTATCAATGTTGCGCCGGCTTATGCCGATGCCGACGGCGCCAAGTACGATCAGAATCTCTTAAAGGGTGCTAATCCGGCCAGTGTTGAAAACTGGACCGATTTAGCCTATGATCAGATCTATCTGGAAATATTTGATAATACCGGCACTTATGAGAATTGGGATAATATAATTACCAGTGATGCCAGTTATGCTTTGATGCCGACTTATGATAGTGGCTATGTCTTTGATGGCGCCATACCGGATCCCTTTCATCAGTTAGCTCAGCAAATTGATTTGTCGGCTTATCAAGCCGGTGAAGCAGTAGAAGCCTATGTTAACCTCGGCCAAAGTCTTAATGCAAATGGCATTGATCATACGGCATTTTTAATTGTCAATTTTCGAGGATGACGACCATCTTCAAATTAACTGTACGATACCGGATGGCGCAACCCATGCCGTTATGATACTGGGCGCGGTTATACCGGAGGGGGCTGACCGTGAAAAGATTAACGTACGTACTGACCTGCGCTTTACCAAACCGTCTTTTATGGTGGTCAAGCCCAAGTATCAAGTGACCTTTGACAGCAATGGCGGTACGGCAGTAGCTAGTCAGACGGTATCTGAGGGGCAACCGGTCAGCAAACCGAGCGATCCGCAAAAAGAGCATCATACATTTAAGCACTGGGCGCTATACGAAAATGTCGCCAATTGGGAAGAGGGCGTCTATGATTTTAGTCGACCGATTACACGCGACATCACACTAAAGGCCGTTTATCAAGAAGATAAAAAACACGAGCTAGACTATCTTTATCGCCGAGATCCGCACTTGGAAATATACTACGATGATGTGACACCGTCAGAAAATCTACGAATATGGGTTTATGACGGCGATCTTCCGCCCGAACGGCCACAAGATCCAAGTCGACCCGGTTATCGCTTTTTATACTGGGAAACTTTAATACAAGGCGTCGGTTATCAGCCGTTTAACTTTAATGAACCGGTTTATAAGAACTATAAATTGTATCCTGTGTATGCGTCGACCGAGCAGTTTATAGTAAGCTTTGATGCTGATGGCGGCACGCCGGAACCGGCTGCACAGCAAGTTGTCAGTGGTGACAAGGCGACCAAGCCGGCCGATCCGCAAAAAGAAAACTATATCTTTGATTATTGGGCCGTATATCGAGATGGCTCAATTGAGAATGCCTTTGATTTTAATACGCCAATCACTGAAGATGTCACGTTAAAAGCCGTTTATCACGAGGCTGCAGCGCAAATGTTTACAGTAAGCTTTGACGCCGCCGGCGGTGCGCCACAGCCGGCAGCACAACAAGTTGAGAGCGGCCAAAAGGCAACCAAGCCGGCGGCTGATCCGGCCAAGTCCGGTTACAATTTTATCGGTTGGTATAACGGCGAGCAGCCTTACGACTTTAATCAGGCGGTAACGAAAGACTTAAAGCTAATCGCCAAGTACGCCGCCAAAGATAAATTAATCGTTAAGTTTGACGCCGCTGGCGGTGCGCCACAGCCGGCAGCACAACAAGTTGAGAGCGGCCAAAAGGCAACCAAGCCGGCAGCCGATCCGGTTAAGTCAGGCCAAACTTTTGTCGGCTGGTATAATGGCAATCAACTGTACGACTTTAATCAACCGGTTGTTGAAAGTATCACATTAGTCGCACATTATCAGTCGGTTGATAAGTTTAAGATTGTCTTTGATACCGCCGGTGGTCAGCCGGAGCCGCCCATTCAGTATGTCGTTAGTGGTGCGCGTGCTGAACGGCCAACGGTCAATCCGGTTAAAGAGGGCTACGATTTTATCGGCTGGTATACGGCACTAGGCGAATATGATTTTAGTATGCCGGTTGAGCGCGATATGATTATTTACGCCAAATACCAAGCAGACGGCAGCAGCCACGATCGCAGTCGTCGTCAAGATATCGATATCGCTGATGACGATTACGACAAGGCGATTATCAGCTATAAAGAAGCCTTTTTCAAGGGCTATCCGGATGGCACCTTTAAGCCGGATAGCACGATTAGCAGGGCAGAAATGGCAACGGTATTTGTTCGATTGCTAAATCTTCAAACAGCACCGCTGAACGGTACGATCACATTTAGCGATACAAATGGCCACTGGGCAGAACAAAATATTTTACGCGCCGCTGAATACGGCTTGCTCAACGGTTATCCGGACGGCTCGTTCCAACCGGAGGGCAAAATGAAACGGGCTGAAATTGCCTCAATCATCAACAAGTACTGGCAAATTAAGGGCTTTGTGCCAAACAGTCAAGCGGCACCGATCAGTGATATTGACAAGCACTGGGCCAAGCAATTGATCTTAAGCCTTTATAATCACCGCTTTATCGATTTGTATAGCGATAAGTCGTTTAAGCCCGATGCACCGCTCAAGCGTGCCGACGTCGCGCAGATTTTGAACAGAATCACCGACCGACCATTAGTAACGCTAGCATTTCCGATCTTTATCGATGTGCAGCGCAACCATTGGGCCTATGACGAAGTTAATACGGCAGCTAAAAACTTAATTAGCGAGCAATAAGCAAGCAGCTTGATAAGCGTTATCAAAAGAGGATATCAAACGATATCCTCTTTTTTACAATAAATTTATCACTTTTCTATTGACAATGCTAAAAAAGCATAGTATATTGGTTACAGCGTTATTAGCACTCGATTAATAAGAGTGCTAATAATTAAAAAGAGAGGTGAATCGTGCAATTAGGTGATCGAAAATTAAGAATACTAAAAGTCATCATCGACGATTACATCAGTACGGCGCAGCCGGTTGGGTCGCGTGCTATTTCTAAGAAACCGAGTATTTCAGTTAGTTCTGCTACGATCCGCAACGAAATGGCCGATCTTGAAGAATTAGGTTATCTATTTCAACCGCATACATCGGCCGGGCGGGTGCCATCTGACTTGGGTTATCGTTTGTACGTTGACTTATTCGGTTCAGCTAGGGAAATGGGCGTAGCCGAAAAACAAATGATACGGTCATTGTTGGCATCAAATGTTATAGAGGTCGAAGATGTCATCTTGCATGCCTTACATATTTTGACCGATTTAACCGGTTTGCCGACGGTTATCAGCTTGCCTTTATTTAAAAAAAGCAAACTGAAAAACATGAAATTGATTAAGGTAAACCAGAGTAAGGTGCTGATGATTATGGTATCAGACGCCGGTGTTATCAAAAATATCCACTTGGGCATCAAGGACCTTGAGCAGTCAGTTTTGGACGATATTGCCGATTGCCTACTCAATAAATTTGAAGGTGTGGCAATTGAAGAAATCAACGTTCGCAAGATTTTTTCAATTAAAGACGAGTTGCGTCAATATGACAATGTCATCGACTATTTGATTCCAATATTAAAACAGTCGCTTAAGGATATTGAAGATTATGAGGTCTATGTTGACGGCGTCAATAGTATTTTTCAGTTTCCCGAATTTGGTAATGTAGCGCGTGCCAAGCAGTTTTTAGAACTAATTAATGACAAGCATCTCTTGTATCAGGCGATTAGCGAAGCCGATCAAGGGCTAATGGTGCGTATTGGTAGGGAAAATAGCATAGAGGCATTAACAGAACTGTCACTTGTGGCGGCGCCCTATAAGTTTAGTGGCAAAAAAGATGGACGTATTGCCGTCATTGGCCCAACCAGAATGAACTACGATTATGTGATGCCGATTGTCGATTATGTGTCAGATGTATTATCTAGCATTTTTTCCGGCATCAATTTATAGGAGGTTATAATGACAAAAAAACCACTTGACGAAGCTGAGTTAAAAGCAGAAAACGACGTCCAATCAGACGGCGAAGCGGCAGCTGAGCAACCTACAGCTGAAGAAACAACAGCTGAGCAGCCGGCGCCACCACAAGCATCGGCCGATCCGGAAGAAGAGGCGCTCAATATTCGCTTTATGCGCTTATCAGCCGATTTTGCAAACTTTAAGAAACGGGTTGAAAAAGAAAAAGCCGATATTTATCGACTGGGTAACGAAAAGCTGATGCTCGAATTATTGCCGGTCTTAGACAATATCGACAGGGCGCTATCGCACGCTGATGAAAGCCCAAAAGAAAAATTTGTCGAAGGCGTCGAGATGATAATGAGCAGTTTGCTAAACGTTTTAAAAAATGCCGGTTTAAGTGAAATTGAGGCTGCCGGCCAACCATTTGACCACAACGCACATCATGCCGTATTAACCGAAGAAAGCGAAGATTATGATAGTGATACGGTAACAGGCGTTTTACAAAAAGGTTATAGATTAAATGACAAAGTGATTCGACCAGCGATGGTCAAAGTCGCAAAATAGGGAGGTTATTATGAGCAAAATTATAGGTATTGATTTAGGAACAACCAATTCATGTGTATCGGTTTTAGAGGGCGGCGAGCCGGTAGTTATCCCAAATGCAGAGGGTAACCGCACAACGCCGTCAATTGTCGCCTTTGCCAAAAATGGCGAGCGCTTAGTCGGTGAGACCGCTAAACGCCAGGCAATTACCAACCCCGACCGAACGATTATTTCGATTAAGCGCGAAATGGGTATGGATTATAAAGTCGAAATCGACGGTGCCAATTATACGCCGCAAGATATTTCAGCGATGATCTTAGGCAAGTTAAAGTCTGATGCTGAGAGCTATTTAGGCGAAAAAGTGGAAGCGGCCGTTATTACAGTGCCGGCCTACTTTACCGATGCACAGCGTCAGGCAACTAAAGATGCCGGCCGCATTGCCGGTTTAGAAGTTAAGCGCATTATCAATGAGCCGACGGCAGCTGCGTTGTCTTATGGTCTTGACAAAACTGACCACCAGCAAAAAATCATGGTATACGACTTGGGTGGCGGTACCTTCGACGTCTCGATTTTAGAAATCGGCGATGGCGTCTTTGAGGTTTTAGCAACCAATGGTAATAACCACTTGGGTGGTGATGACTTTGATAAAAAACTAATCGATTTCTTGGCGGAGAGCTTTAAAAATGAGCACAATGTCGATTTAAGAAATGATAAGATGAGCTTGCAGCGCTTAAAAGAGGCTGCTGAAAAAGCTAAAAAAGAATTGTCATCGACCAATACGACCAATGTTAACTTACCGTTTATTACGGCGACAGCCGAGGGTCCGCTACACTTAAATCTCGATGTTACCAGAGCAAAGTTTGAAAGCTTAACCGGCGATTTGGTCAAACAGACGATTGAACCGATGAAAAAGGCCTTAAGTGATGCCGGTTTGACGGCAGGCGATTTAGACCAGATCATCTTGGTTGGTGGCTCAACCCGTATTCCGGCCGTGCAGGCAGCCGTTAAAGAGATTACCGGCAAAGATCCGCATAAGGGCATTAACCCGGACGAATGTGTGGCAGTTGGTGCAGCCATTCAGGCCGGCGTCTTAACCGGTGAAGTAAAAGACGTCTTGCTACTGGACGTTACACCGCTTTCACTCGGTATCGAAACACTGGGTGGTGTATTTACTAAATTGATTGAGCGCAACACGACGATTCCGACCAAAAAGAGCCAAACGTTTTCAACTGCTGCCGACAATCAAACGGCGGTTGATGTTCACGTTTTACAAGGTGAGCGTTCTATGGCTGCTGACAATATTACACTTGGCCGCTTTCAATTAGATGGCATTCCGCCGGCTAGACGCGGCATGCCACAAATCGAAGTCACTTTTGATATCGACGCTAACGGCATTGTCAATGTTAGTGCAATGGACAAGGGTACCGGTAAAAAACAACATATCACGATTACCGCTTCAACTAATTTGTCTGAAGAAGAAATCAAAGCAAAAGTGGCGGAAGGCGAGAAATTTAGAGAAGAAGATGAAAAGCGCAAGAAAGTAATTGAAGTTAAAAACGAATCAGAATCGCTGATTTACGAAATTGAAAAGTCAATTGAAGAATTGGCTGACCAAGTAACTGAAGAAGAAAAGTCGTTGGTCAACGAAAAGAAAGAAGCGCTTAAGAAAGCCGAGCGAAGGTGTTGACGATGTCGTCGATGCCGAATACGAAGTCGTCGAAGATGACGAATAATGTCAATTGCATTTAGTAAGCACGATGAAAGGTGGCAAAAGTGAGCAAGAGAGATTTCTATGAGGTGTTAGGGGTCGATAAATCGGCCGACGAAGCAGCACTCAAAAAAGCCTATAGAAAACTTGCGATGAAATATCATCCCGACCGCAATCCGGATGACAAAGAGGCCGAGGCTAAATTTAAAGAAGCCAACGAAGCCTATGAAGTGTTGTCAGATCCGAAAAAACGTCAAATGTACGATCAATTCGGACACGCCGGCGTCGACCCCAGTTTTGGCGGTGGCGGCGGCGGACAATACTCCGGCTTTGGCGGCTTTGAAGATATTTTTAGCGAAATTTTTGGCGGCGGCGCTGGTTTTGGTGGTGGCTTTGGCGGCTTTTCTGGTCAATCTGCCAATCGGCCGCGCAAAGGGCAGAATAGTAAAATAAAACTTGAATTATCCTTTGAAGAAGCGGTCTTTGGCACGGAAAAGCAAGTCAATTACTTGCGCACTGAGGAATGTAACACCTGTCATGGCAGTGGTGCCGAACCGGGCACCAAAACACATACCTGTAGTAAGTGTAATGGCGAAGGTGTACTCAAATATAGACAGCGTTCACTCTTTGGTGAGCAGATTACTACCCACGCCTGTGATCAGTGTAATGGTAAAGGTAAGACGCATGAAGAGCATTGCCATACTTGTAAAGGCCATGGCATCGTTAAGAAAAAGCGTCATATGAAAGTAACCGTACCAGCCGGCGTTGATGATGGCCAGGTCATCACCTTACAAAACGAGGGCAATCTAGGCTCAAAAGGTGGTCCGCGTGGCGATGTTTATGTCGTACTACGCGTACGTTCACACGAACTGTTTATACGCGAGGGCAATGATATTATTTGCGAGATGCCGATTACTTTTGCACAAGCCGCTTTGGGCGACGAGTTGGTCGTGCCGACCTTAGATGGTAAAGTAAAGTATCAAATCAAAGAGGGCACGCAAACCGGCACGGTATTCCGCCTTAAAAACAAAGGCGTGCCGGTGCTCAATGGCTATGGTCGCGGCGATCAGTATGTCAAGGTGATAGTTGAAACACCGGTCAACTTAAATGCTGAACAGAAAAAGATGATTGAAGATTTTTCTGCGGCAATGGGGCACGAAGTGCACAGTCAACAAAAGGGTTTCTTTGACAAAGTCAAAGACTTGTTTACATAGATGGTTAAGTGAAGCGCCTTAATAGGCGCTTTACTCTTGCCATTTCAAGTGTCTAAGGTTTTAATAAAATATTAAAAAACGATAAACTATATTGCATGTTATTAGATAATGTGATTAAATTATCACATGGAGAAAAGACATGACAATTATCATTAAATACACCTTAAAAAGCATAGCAGAACACAAGTTTAGGACCTTTTTGATTTTGCTGTCAATTACATTGTCGGTCGCTTTGGCGATCTCTTCATTTGCGTTGCGTGATGTTACCAAAAACGCCATCGTCGAGGTCGTCAAAAAGTATATGGGCACCGCCAATGTAATGGTAAGCGGTGAGTCAAAATACAATACGACACTGGTGCGACCACGTGAGTTGGGCGAAACGGGCGATTTATTTGACTATCAAATTGGTTCTTTGCAAACGACGGCGGTTTATAAAATGCCGGGTGAAGAACAAGATGTCAATCTGACAATTCGCGGCTATCGCGCTGAAGACTTGGCAACCTTGGGGGTCGTTTCACTGATTGAAGAATTACCCGATGCTTTTCAAGGTAAAGTGATTTATTTATCGGATAGTGCTGCCGAAAAATATGGCTGGAAGATTGGCCAATATATTGAGCTGTATTTTAACGGCGTTAAACACAAGTTAAAAATCGTCGCGCTGGGAACCAATAGCAAGGCTTTAGAATATAGCGAACAATCGATTAACGCCATCGTACCGGCCGGATTTTTAAGAAAGATTTTCAATACGCAAGATCGCTATTTTTACTTATTGCTAAAGACCAAAGAGGGCGTTGATGTCAATTATGCAATTGAACAGTTAAGTAAGGTGTATCCACGTTATCATGTCGATGAGCCGATACCCTGGTCACAAATTGAAGGCATGCTTAACAATATTATCGTTCCCTTTATCTTTATGTTGTTGTTGGTTTTGGCGACAGCGGTCTTTATTATCTTTACTGCCTTTAAGGTTATTACCACCGAAAAATTACCGGTTTTAGGCACGTTTCGTTCAATCGGCGCGACCAAAAAGACAGTCGATGCTATTTTGTTAGCCGAAAGTTTTATTTACGGTTTAGTTGGCGCTTTATTCGGCATTTTGTTGGGCAAGCTCATCTTGGGCGTAATCGGTGGCTTTATCGCCAGTCAGATGGGCATGGCGACAGTCGAAAACTTGGCCGATGTCGATATCAGTTACTATATCGGTTCGCTACTATTTGGTATTCTACTGTCGATATTTAGCTCGATTGTGCCGATTATCAGGGTATCCAACTTATCGGTTAGAGATATTGTGCTTGGTTTTACCAGTTCGTTTAAGGATCGCTCGTTACAAAAGACGATTAGCGGTGCGGTTATGCTGGCCTTGGCGCTGCTTATTCCCAACATACCATTTATCAGTGGCAATTTGCTATTTAATTTACTGGCGACAATTTTACTTTGTGCCGGCATTATAATGTCGGTGCCGGCGATAACGGCGCTCTGTATTAAGCCGCTGGCCTTAATTGGCGGTGTAATCTTTGGCAATATCGGTCGCTTGAGTGTTAAGAATATCAATGGCAATAAGAGTGTAATCGATAATATAGCTTTGTTGACAATCGGCATCGCCGGTATATTGCTGATTAATACGCTGAGTGCAACCGTTACGGCAGAGCTTTCTAATGCGATGAGCGATGCCAAGTATGATGTTTGGCTGCGCATGGGGCAGATAGATCGCAATACGATTAATAAAGTTAAAGCGGCGCCGGCAGTTGAAGGTGTTTTTGCCAATTATTCTAAAAACGGCATCGAAATTGTCGATGCTAATAATCGCATCAATAGATTGGTAACGGCCAATAACATGGCGTTTTTTGACTATCTGGACCTAAAGTTTACCAGTGATAAACAGTTTGCAAAAGAAAATATCGGCATCACCCGTTCAATTATTATCACGACGACATTACAGCGTCAATTGGGCGTTGAGCTGGGCGATACGATTAGGCTTAAGTTGCGCGAAGACAAAGAATTTGACTATATGGTTGTCGGTTTTGTCGATGCGATAATTGCCAACGGCAGTTTTGCTATTGCCAACGAGTTTTACTTTGCCAAGGATGCGGAAAGGTCTAACTATAATGAACTAATGATTAAGTCGAGTGATCCCGATGCAACTGCCGAAAAACTACGCGATGTTTTTGGCAGAAACGAAGAACAGGTCATGATCATGACAATGCAAGAAATTATTGAGCTCAATCAAGAATCGAATGCCATTTTGATCAATGTTTTTAAGGGCTTTTCAATTGTCGCCATGTTAATCGGTACATTTGGCATACTCAATAATTTTATCGTCAGTCTAATGGCCCGTCAGCGTAGCTTGGCGGTAATGAAATCAGTCGGTATGTCGAAAAGACAAACCTTTGCCATGTTGGTATTAGAGGCGGCTATGTCCGGTGTTATCGGCGGCGTGTCCGGTATGGCCGGTGGCGCTTTGCTGATTTTTCAGGTCAATCAGTTTTTTAAGCTGCTGAATGTACCGTTTACGATGAGTTATCAATTAGCGATACTGTTGACCGGTTTGCTATCAGCCGTGATAATTTCGGTTCTATCAAGTATGTTACCGGCCCGCAATGTGGCGCGGATGAATATCGTCAGTGCAATTAAGTACGAGTAGGAGAAGCTATGAACGCAATAGAAGTCAAGGCGCTTTATAAAGAATTTCAAATGGGCAAGTTGACGGTTGAAGTGCTCAAAGATATTAATCTGACAATAGAGCAAGGTGAATTTGTCAGCATTATGGGGCCATCCGGCTCCGGTAAAAGTACGCTGCTCTATCTGCTGGGCGGTCTTGATAAGCCGACCAGTGGCGAGGTGTTGATAGGTGATGCCAACATTGCCGGATTTAAAGATAAAAAGATGAGCATTATGCGGCGCCGCGATATCGGCTTTGTCTTTCAGTTTTTTAATTTAGTGCCTAATCTCAATGTCGTCGACAATGTGATGTTACCGATATTGCTCGATGGCAAGCGCATTGCCAAGTATCGCAAAGAATTAGACGACATACTGGAAATCGTCGGTTTGGCCGATCGCAAAAAACACACACCACGTGAGCTGTCCGGCGGCCAACAACAACGCGTCGCGATCGCCAGAGCGTTAATTAACAATCCGCAAATCATATTAGCCGATGAACCAACCGGCAACCTTGATTCAAAGACCAGTCGCGATATTTTAGAGTTGTTTCAGTTGATTAATCGCGAGCGTGGCAAAACGGTTGTACAGGTTACGCACGCCTCGTCGGCGGCGACTTATGGCAATCGTGTTATTATGTTAAGAGATGGTGAAGTAATCGATAAAAATTACCAATTAGAGTTGGGAGGTCAGCATGAGAACAACTAAACGATTAATGATCAGTCTGTTATTGCTACTGATATTGCTTTTGGGCGTGGCCTGTCAAGCGCCTCAAACCGAAGCGGCAGACAGTGAGGCCGAGCAGCCTGAAACTGAAGTACAAAGACAAATCGAACTCTATGGTACGGTTGTCGTCAATCAATCACGCGATATTAGTTTGGATAAAACCATTGAAGTGGTTGAGGTCTTTGTCAAAGAAGGGCAAGCCGTAAAGCGTGGTGATGCGTTGTTTAGCGTAGCGTTGGACGATTTGAGAAGTGATGCAAAATTGCTGGAACAAAAAATAGCGGTTGCCGAGCAACAGCAACAAGATGGCGATTTTGATTATAAAAAAGCCGGCGTTAACGTTGCACAGTTGGCCGATAAGTTGGCTGATGCCAAAAAAACCTTGGAACAAAATCGAGTGCTTTTAGAGGCTGGGGCAATTTCGCAACGCGAATTTGATCAATCGGCTCAAGTGGTCAGTGAGTTGCGCAGCAGTTTGGCGGCAGCCCAGTACGACGTCAGCAATATCGCCGATAAAGACGATAGTTTTACCCAGTCAAAATCAATTGAAATTGCCGAATACAGGCGTCAATATGACCAGATAATGGCAATCTTAAACAATGAACTAATTGTCGATGACGCCGTCGTATCGCCGCTTGAAAACGCCGTCGTCAGCCAATTGCACCTCACACCGGGTGGCTATCTCAATGCTTTTACACCGGCGTTGGCATTAGATGACCTTAGCAATCTGGTTATTAAGGCCGATGTTATTGAAGAGCAGGTCGCCAGCATTGAGCGTGGCCAAAAGGTGACGATCAAACCGATAATGGCGCCCGATCAAGAGCTGACCGGCACAATTGATTTTATCAGCAGCCGCGCCAAGATTGTCAATAATGAAACGGTGGTGCCAATTGAAATTAGCGTTGAGGACAATAGCGTTTTAATACCAAATATCAATGTCGATATTATTGTA
>PDWJ01002230.1_pt1 | contig 21934 bp, 18 predicted proteins | sample 1430881 | NCBI WGS metagenome assembly PDWJ01 (sample SAMN01162460, study PRJNA174530) | Oral metagenome, whole genome shotgun sequencing project. | biome: Marine environment; feature: Marine mammal; material: Swab sample of the gingival sulcus; isolation source: swab sample of gingival sulcus... | reverse complement strand
GGCAAAAGACGGAAAATCCGTAGAAAACAATAATTTGTTGCTGGTAACCTCCGACAGCACGCGTGTATATACCATACAAGAAACAGCCGGTGCCGCAGGGACATCGGGGGGCTTTGCCGTGGGACGTTATGCACTTGCCAAAGGCGATACCACCTATAATTTTTTCACCAATGCAAAACGTACGCGCGTATTTACCGTAGGGCAAGAAAACGCCGGCGCCGCGGGCACTTCCGGCGGCTTTGCCGTAGGACGTTATGCGCTTGCAAAAGGCGATACCTCTTATAATTTTTTTACCAATATTGACAGTACACGTGTATTTACCAATGGCAGCAACAGTAAAAAAGCTTCCGGTGGTTTTGCCGTGGGGCGCTATGCTACAGCCAAGGGTGCTGATGATAATTATATGTATATGGTACCCGAAAATTATTTTTTGGGGCATCAATCAGGACTTGCACTGCAAAACAGTTCTTATACAGGAAAGTATAATACTTTTTTTGGTTACCAAAGTGGTATGAATAATACTGACGGAAGTAATAATGTATTTTTAGGTTACCAAAGCGGATTAAATAATATAGGAGGAATAGATGGAACTGATACATTAGGCTTTAGAAATGTATTTTTAGGTTACCAAGCAGGATATTCAAATTCAGAAGGAACAGATAATATAATGCTTGGATATAAAGCCGGTTATAATGGAACAATTACCAAAAATAATGTGTTCATTGGAAGCAAATCCGGTTATAATCAAGCTGATATATATTATGCAAACAATAATGTCTATATTGGGAATTATGCCGGTTATGGAGATAATTCGGAAGGTGGCAATTTTGGAGGTAGTAATGTTTATATTGGTCTATACTCCGGTTATTCTAACCATTTTGGACATAATAATGTGTTTATTGGAGATGGAACAGGTCGAAATAATACTGATGGGTCTGGGAATGTTTTTATTGGCGAAGGTACCGGTATCTCTAATTTAACCGGAAATGAAAATGTTTTTCTTGGCTATGAAGCAGGTTATATTAATTCAACAGGAAATTCGAATGTCTTTTTAGGGTATAAGGCAGGACATTTTAACGAAATGGGTGGCAATAATGTTTTTTTGGGAAATGGTGCTGGAATAAATAATTATTCCGGTAATAATAATATATACCTTGGGTATGATGCCGGTGTATTGGCAGGTTCAACTAGCAACTACAATATTTATGTAGGTTCTTCTGCCGGTGAAAAAGCTACAGGTGGGAATAATCTATTTATTGGAAATTATACAGGTGCCGAGGCTACCGGAAGCAACAATGTTTTTTTAGGAAATAATGCCGGAAAAAATGAAACAGCTTCTAACCGTTTGTATATAGAAAATACTTCAACTTCTACTTATCCTCTTATATACGGTCAATTTGATTATGACAGAGTAGGTATTAATACAAGTTCACCTACTGCAAACTTGCATGTAAAACAAAGATATTCAGGAGAAGAAGGTATTGCAATAGAAAATAATGGAAATGGTAATGATGTTTGGGCTTGGAAAATTGGGACTAATGACTTGCGATTCTACTATGATGGTACGGAAGTAGGTTATTGGGATGAAGCAGATGGAAGTTATAATGCAACATCTGACAAACGTCTAAAGAAGGATATTTCGCTTTATGACAAAAAAGTGCTGAATGATGTGTTAAAAATTAAACCTGTAACTTACCGCCTAAAACATGCCGATGCCAATACTCAAAAAACTTTCGGTTTTATTGCCCAAGAGGTGAAAGAATATTTCCCGGAGCTGGTCAGAAAAGGCGAAAACGGCTATTACGGCTTGCATTATCCGGATTTTGGTGTGTTAGCCATTAAAGCCATACAAGAACAACAAGCAGAAATAGAGCAATTGAAAGAAGAAAACAAAAAAATAGAAAAACAAGCCGGTGAAATAGAGCAGTTGAAAGAAGCGAATAAAGCATTCGAAAAAGAAATTAAAGAATTGAAAAAACTTATTCAAAAATAATTGCCCGGTTTCAACACTTAGCCGGAATATAAATAACAGAAGTGGAGTAAATAGTTTTTTTTTCATGACGTTCCCGCCGAAAGGCGGGACTTTTAATTGTGAGTTATGAATGATGAATTATGAATTGAAAATTGAGAACGGCGCAGCCCTCACGCAAGTAATTGTGAATTAAGAATGAAAAATATTTAAAACCCGATTAGAACGGGAAGTTGGAAGCCGGAAGTTGGAAGAAAATTGAGAACTATAAATTGTTAAAAACCTTATTTTCCGTTTAAACCTTAGTAGAAAAAGATAGCCAAAAAAAATAAACCTTATTACCTTATTAATAATTTTACTTAACTAAACTTGCAAGATGTTGTTTCATAAGTTTTTATGAGTAGAAAAATCAATCTCCCTACACCCTCTTCTCCAAGAGGGAATTTGCTGTTGCGCTTTTTGCAAACAGACTTTTTACCTTTTAATTTTTAATTCATCATTCATTTTAATCAATCTCCCGCCCCCCTCTTCTCCAAGAGGGAATTTGCTGTTGCGCTCTTTGCGAAATAATTTTCAATTCTTAATTCCTTGCGTGGCGGTTCTCATATTTTTTTTGAATATACTTTTCGATATATTCGGTTCTTAATTCATCAATAGAAACAAGTTTGTTTTTTCGTTTTACAAACCAAAACTTCCAACCGTTATTTGATTGTTTTTTTAATAATCCGGCACTTATTTTATGAATGGAGGCAACTTCGCCCGTTTTTGTTTGTATGCTTGCATTTGCCAGAACAATTGCACGATGTTTTCCGGTTTTATCGCAAATTTCTTCCCCGACTTTAATCAAAGATTTTTCAAGCAAGCAGCCAAACGGCACCTTGGGCGGCTTTGCTTCTATTTTATAATGCAACAATTCCGGTTTAAGCGGCTCAATTGCAGCAATTCGTTCTATGGAAGCATCCACATAATTTTTGTCTCTTTCAATTCCGATGAAATTTCGTCCCAGCAGTTTGGCTGCGGCTGCGGTGGTTCCGCTACCGGAAAAAGGGTCTAAGACAATATCATTTACATTAGAACTCGATAGAATAATTCGCTTTAATAATGCAAGGGGTTTTTGCGTTGAATGCGTTTTTTTACCCTCGGTTTTCAGCCGCTCCTTTCCGTTGCAAATAGGTATTTGCCAATCACTTCTCATTTGCAAATCATCATTATAAGTTTTCATTGCCTTATAGTGAAAAGTGTATTTGGCATTTTGACTTTTGGATGCCCAAAGCAAGGTTTCGTGCGCATTATTAAATCGAGTTCCCAAAAAATTAGGCATCGGGTTTGATTTTATCCAAACAATGTCATTCAAAAACCAAAAGCCCAAATTCTGCATTATTGCCCCTACTCTGTATATATTATGATAGCTCCCGATAACCCAGAGAGTACCCTTGTCTTTCAAGACATTTTTGCAGGCTGCGAGCCATTTTTCGGTATATTCATCATATTTTTTAAATGATTGAAACTTATCCCAATCATCAAAAACGCCGTCCACCTTAGATTGGTCGGGACGATACAGATTTTTGTTTAATTGCAAATTATACGGAGGGTCGGCAAAAATCAAATCAACCGATTTTTCGGGGATATTTTTTAATACCTCGAGATTGTCTCCTTGTATAATTCTGTTCAAATATGTTTCAATACTTTGCATACCGGCTTTGCCTCCTCAAAATACCCAATTTACAAACGTTCAATTTTTGCACCCAGCGCATTCAAACGCGTGTCGATATTTTGGTAGCCTCTGTCTATTTGGTCGATATTATGAATAATGCTTGTGCCGTTTGCAGACATGGCGGCAATCAACAAAGCAATACCGGCTCTTATATCCGGGGAAGTCATCACGGATGCTCTCAAACAAACCTCTCTGTTTAAACCGATTACCGTTGCTCTATGCGGGTCGCACAAAATAATTTTTGCCCCCATGTCAATAAGTTTATCGACAAAGAACAAGCGACTTTCAAACATTTTTTGATGTATCAGAACACTGCCTTTGGCTTGGGTTGCCGTAACCAAAATAACACTTAAAATATCGGGTGTTAAACCGGGCCAAGGCGCATCGGCAATGCTCATTATGGAACCGTCTATAAACGAGTCTATTTCATAATGTTCATAGCTCGGAATGTAAATGTCTTTGCCTCTTTGTTCCACATGAATACCCAATTTGGCGAAAGCCGGCGGCATCATTCCCAAATCTTCAATCTTTACATTTTTTATATTAATCTCGGAAGCGGTCATTGCTGCCAAACCTATAAAACTGCCCACTTCTATCATATCGGGCATTAATGTATGTTCGCAAGCGCCCAAGCAGCTTACGCCTTCTATGCGAAGCAAGTTTGAACCGACACCGCTGATTTTTGCCCCCATTGCATTCAGCATTTTACACAATTGTTGCAAATACGGTTCACATGCGGCATTATAAATTGTTGTTTTGCCTTTTGCAAAGACAGCAGCCATAAGGATATTTGCCGTACCCGTTACGGATGCTTCGTCCAACAGCATATAAGCACCTTTGAGCTTTTCGCCTTCAACGGAATACATACCGTTTTTGGCATCATACCGAAAATCTGCCCCCAATTTTTTAAAGCCGAAAAAATGCGTATCCAACCTTCTGCGCCCGATTTTATCGCCGCCCGGAGCGGGAATAAAAGCTTTTTTAAAACGCGCCAACAAAGGTCCCAAAATCATAACCGAACCGCGCAAACGAGCACCATGTTCTTTAAATTCTTTTGTTTTCAAATAATCTAAATTAATCGAATCGGCTTTAAAAGAATAATCCGAAGCATTTATTTTTTTCACCTTTACGCCTAATTCTTTTAACAGATTAATCAGATTATTTACATCTAAAATATTCGGAACATTGTTTATTCTGACTTCTTCCGATGTTAATAAAACGGCACAAATAATTTGCAATGCCTCATTTTTTGCTCCTTGTGGTGTTAAATCACCTTTTAATCGAGTTCCTCCGGTTATTTTAAAAGATGCCATAAATTATTTTATTTTCTTTTGCGTTTTTGTTGCGTTTTTTTCTTTTTACTGACCAAATGATGCGATTCGCTTAAAGTAATGTCTTTACCGATTTCAATTTTTCCGTCCGATAGTTCTTTTATTTGCTCAAAAATAAATTCGTCGGTAACCATATCTTTACTCCATGTCAGGTAGAGTTTTTTCATGTGGTTGGCAATTAAAGCGGTAAGCAATTTTTTATCTTCGCCCTCTTCCATCGTAACGGCATATTTTAACATATCGACAATGTTTTTTCCGAAATGTTTATAGCGAAAATTTTTTGATTTGTAGGGAATTTTTTCCGGGCTGTTCACAAAACCGACTTTTTCGGGAGCCGGGAAAGGCGAATCTTTGCTTAATTTGAAATCGGACATCACCACCAAATGCCCCCACAGCTTTTGTTCTGCATCCTTTAAGTCCTTTAAATACGGATACATTTGCCCCATCAAACGGATGATTTCTTCCACGAATAGCTTACGCTCTTTATCGTCTTCAATTTTTGTTGCATTTTCAACAAGTTTCTGAATATTTCTGCCGTATTCGGGCAAAATTAGTTTTTCTAATGTTGTATTATATTCCATTATATTTAATTATTTTTCAAAGATAGTATTTTTTCATAACAAACAAGATTTCCTCGCAGCATAAACGAAGCAAAGAAAAATTTTAGTTTCATTTTAAATAGCCTTGCATTAACCCGCATTATTATCTTCGATGCTACTTCGTGGTCATCAAGTCTTCGTAGTGCGGATTAACCGATAATCTCCAATTTTGCAAATTTAAGCAATAAATTTTTCTTGCCTGTATTCGAAAAATCGATGAGTGCCTTTGTATTGGGGAATGCACCCTCTACTTGCAAGACAGTTCCCTTTCCAAACCTGCCGTGTTTTACTTTGGTACCGACTGTAATTTTTTCAATGTCGGCAATATCTTTCGAACTTGTATTGTCAATTTTTGTCAGCTTTTTATTATAGTTGGGACGTACTGCGTTTTCCGGATTTTTGGGGCTGTTCGCACTTCTTTTAAAAGAACGTTTTACGGCACTTCGGTTTTTTGAAGTGGCAAACATATCGGGATGTTTATCCTCGCTTTGCAATTCTTTTTTAAAGGCACTGAAAAAATCGACATAAGCCGGGTCAATATCTTTGAGGAAACGACTTGGTACACAATCATATAAGCGACCCCATTTATAACGCTGAACCGCATAAGAAATCATCAATTCTTTTTCGGCTCTTGTTAAAGCAACATAAAACAAACGACGCTCTTCTTCCAACTCTTTTAAAGAAAAAGCCGCCATTTCGGACGGAAATAGTTTTTCCTCCGCACCGACAATATAAACATTCCGAAACTCCAAACCCTTAGAGGCATGAATGGTCATTAAACTCACTTTTTCATTATCCTCCTCTTTTTCATTATCCTCACTGGTCAGCAAAGCTACCGATTCCAGATAATGCGACAATTTATTTGCCTCCGCTTCCGCCGTTTCCGAAAATTCTTTCAAACCGTTTAACAACTCTTGCACATTCTCATATTTTGCCATTGTTTCCGGCGATTTGTCCTCAAACAACTCTTTCAGAATGCCGCAGTTTCGGGCAATTTCATTTCCTAATTCATAGGCATTGACTTCGTCCAATTTTGCACGAAAATCATTGATGAAATTATAAAAACTTTTCAGCGAATTAAAAGCTCTGGGGCTTAATTGAATCGTTGTTGTTTCCAATTTCTCAATAGCCTCCCATATCGATATAAGGTTTTCATTGGCAAAAGTTTCAACTTTCTGAATTGTGGTATTGCCAAGCCCCCGTTTCGGATAATTGATAATCCGTTTCAGAGCCTCGTCGTCTTTTGCATTAACGGTTAGCTTATAGTAAGCCAACAAATCTTTGATTTCTTTTCGCTGATAAAAAGATAAACCGCCGTATATTTTATAAGGTATTTTCTTACGCCTGAAAGCTTCCTCAAAAATACGGGACTGGGCATTGGTTCGGTATAATACGGCATGTTTGCCATAGCTTGTGCCATCGGTATAAACGGATTGGTCTATTTTGTCGGCAATGATAAATCCCTCTTCATTATCCGAAAGCGTTTCGAGAATTTTTATTTTGTTGCCCTCTTCATTTTTTGAAAAGACCTTTTTTTCAATGCGCCCTTTATTTTTAAAAATAACCGAATTTGCCGCTTCCACAATGTTTTTCGTAGAACGGTAGTTTTGTTCTAATTTAAACAGTTTGTAATTTTTATAATCATTTCGGAAGTTCAAGATATTTTCAATTTTAGCCCCTCGAAACGAGTAAATACTTTGCGCATCATCGCCAACCACACAAACGTTTTTGTGAATCTCCGCTAATTTTTTTATAATCAAATATTGCGAGAAATTTGTATCTTGATACTCATCAACAAGGATGTAATCAAATTTTTCTTGATATTTTCTTAATATCTCCGGATGATCTCGGAATAAGATATTGGTTTTCAGCAACAAATCGTCAAAATCCATTGCCCCGGCTTTTAAGCAGCGTTGGGTGTATATTCTATATATTCTGTGCAACTCCGGTCTGCGAGATTTTTCGTCTTGCGATATAATTTCCGAATGCCCCTCGTATGCAGCTGCCGTAATTAAATTATTCTTAGCACTCGAAATTCTTGAATAAACATTGCCGGGTTTATAAATTTTGTCATCTAATTGCAACTCCTTAATAATACTTTTAATAATGCTTTTGGAGTCTTGCGTATCATAAATGGTAAAATCGGAAGGATAGCCCAAGACCTCGGCTTCTTTTCTTAGAAATTTGGCAAAAATAGAATGAAAAGTACCCATCCATAATGATTTAACATGCTCTTCTCCAATTAAAAGAGCAATCCGTTCTTTCATTTCTTTTGCCGCTTTATTGGTAAAGGTCAGGGCTAAAATACGCCAAGGGCTGACCCCTTTTGATAATAAATGAGCAATTCTGTATGTTAATACACGTGTTTTGCCCGAGCCTGCACCGGCAATAACCAAAGAAGGACCGTCGGTATTTATTACGGCTTCTTTTTGCGAATCGTTCAGTTGTTTCAGATAATCTTGCACTCAAAAATTTTTTTACGAAAAGACCACAAAAATACAAAGCTTGTTAAATATTCAATGATTTTTTTTAAGTATTTATAAAATAATTATAAAAAATCAATGTTAAAAAGATAGTTTGTCGTTTTAGCCTTTTTATTACATTTGCATAAAATTATTACACGTGAAAAAAGTTATATTATTTTTTATCTTTCTTTATCCGTTTGTTGCTCTTTCGCAATTAAACATAGAAATTACAAGTAATTTAGTTCCTTTATACCCATCGGACGGGGACACTTTGAGTGCTTGCCGGGACTCTGTAATCCTTTTCGAGGCTGTAGTAAAAGATGGTGCGGATACAGTTACAAATGCCGATTATTCGTGGGATTTTGATGACGGAACCATTCTGACAGGCATTGATAAAGACTCGGTTACGCATCAGTTTGCCGAAGGCGGAGGCTATCGAGTAAAATTAAAAGTGCTTGATGCAAGTTCACAGGAAGGCTATAAGATTTTACCTTTGAAAGTAGCCGTAGCACCTAATTTTTCAAAAAGCAAAACAGAGCTTCCCGAAGAACAAGAAGGCATTTGCAAAGGGAGTACTGCAAAACTGAAAGGAAAAGCTTTTCCCGTAGAATGGGAAGAAGAATTTATTTATACAGTCAGCGAAGAGCCGGAAATTGAAATATCCGATGCGCAAACTTATCAATCAAGTCTATCTTTTGATGCCTTTCCTTTGGGAAGCACTTACACGCCCGGAGCCATTGATTCTATCGGCATAAATTTGGAACATTCCAATATGGGAAATCTAAAAATAGAACTGACTTGCGAAACCGGTGCCTCGGTATTGCTGAAAGATTTTTCGACAAGCAATGATGCCTACTTGGGCGAACCGATTGATGACGAAAACAATTTTGAAGCAGGTACGGGCTATCAATATTACTGGTCAAATTCATCAACTTCGGGCATTATCAATGATGCAGGAACAAGCCCCATTGCCGAAGCAGCCTATTTGCCGGAAACAAACTTTGATGTTTTAAACGGCTGTCCGCTCAACGGAAACTGGACACTTAATATTACCGATAATAAAAATACCGATAACGGCTATGTTTTTTCATGGTCTATAATTTTTAAGGAAGATATTTTGCCGCAGGCTTGGACTTTCAAGGATACTTTGCTAAGCACTGTTACCGTAAACGGTCAGTTTATCGGGACTTATTGGACCGGCAAAAATGCAGGAATTACGCAAATTACCCAAAATCAAGATACCATAAACGGTGCTGTATCGGTTTCTCCGGATGCTTACGGAAACAATGCTTATACTTTTCATGTCGTAAACAATTTCGGTTGCCCGCAAGATACTACGATTATGCTGCGTGTTGAAGAAGCATCGGCAACGGCAAGCCCCGAAAGCGGCAATGCCAAATTAGATGTTAAGTTTGAGAATCTCACAACTTGGGCTGTTGAAAAAGAATGGTATTTTGACGATAAAAGCCCGGCTGAACTGTATATTGAAGAAGATACGGTAACGCATACTTACAAAGACAAAGGAGTATATTATGCCGTGTTGAAAGTAAGTGATGAACTAGGTTGTTCTGACAGAGACACCATGATACTTACAATCAGTGCGGATTCTAAACTGACCAACATCCCGAATGTGTTTACGCCCAACGGCGACGGTGTCAATGATGTTTATAAATTTTCCGAAGAAAGTTTAGAGAACATGGAAGAGTTTCATTTAACTATCTACAACAGGTGGGGACAAAAAATGTATGAAACAAAAAGCATGGAAGAGGCAATAGAAAAAGGTTGGGACGGCAAAAATCGTTTAGGCGGAACGGCTTCGCCGGGTATTTATTATTACGTTATTCAAGCAAAAGGTAAAGACGGTAAAATCTATAAAGGAAACCGAGGGACAAAAAAGGATAAAGACAATGCGAGCAATCCAAATTCTCCGGACACCGTTGTTGAAGGCACAAAAGGCATCATATATTTAATTCGGTAGCATATTTATTGGTGCTCCGTCAAAATACTTTTAACCGGTCTGAAACCGATAAGCGCATTTTTTGTTTCCGGTTTTGAGGCTCTTCGGTTTGCTACTCGAAGAATTTTTTTCGAGTTATACCAAGAACCGCCTCTGTGTATTTTCATTTTACCCCTGCCCGGTCCTTGCGGATTTTTAATGTCCGACTGTTTATAATAATCCGGCGAATACCAGTCGGAACACCATTCGGCTACATTTCCGCTTAAATCAAACAGTTTTAAAGAATTTGATTTTTTTTGCCCTACCGGATGCAATTTGCCCTTTGAGTTTTCATTAAACCAAGCAATATCCATAAAAGGCTCTTTTTCCGAATATTTTCTCCCGGAAAATAATTTTTGCAGAACGTTTTGCCTGCCGCCTTTTGCAACATATTCCCACTCGGCTTCGGTAGGCAGTCTTCCGCCGATAAATTTGCAATAGGCATCGGCACCAAACCAACTGACGAATGTAATAGGATAATTCTCAAAGCCTTTTTCAAGCTGATACATACCGTTCTGAAAATAAATTCTGCATCGCTGCTCTTTGTATCGTCCGCTTGTGTTGATATATTTTCTCAATTCGGAGGAATCCGGTTTTGCGGCATTCAAGAAATCACAATACTGTTTATTCGTAACTTCATACGGACTTATAAAAAAATCATCAATAAGAATTTTTTTACCGTTTTTTTCATCATCATCACCGATTTCACTTCCGATAAAAAACGTTCCGCCTTTAACAAAAACAAAATCTTGTTCCGCAGACTGAGCTTTTAACAACGTTAGCTCAAAAAACAAGTACGTTAAAAAAAAAAGTTGTCGTATTTTCACCTTATTTACCATTTTTAAAAGCGATTTATCTACATTTGCAAGCAAAAATAACGATAAATTTTCGGAATGTATTATAAAGACAAAGTAATTTGGATAACCGGTGCCTCATCCGGAGTAGGCGAAGCCTTGGTTTATGCCTTTAATAAGGAGCAGGCTCGGCTGATTATATCCTCGCACGAACCGGAAGAACTCGAACGAGTAAGAAATAATTGCACATTTGAAAAGGAAAAGATTCTTGTTTTGCCTTTTGACTTATCGGAACACGACAAGATACCGGCAATTGCCGAAAAAGGAATTAATCAATTTAAAAGAATAGATATATTATTTCACTCCGGCGGAGTAAGCCAAAGAGCACTTGCGCAAGACACCACCATAGCAACAGACAAAAAAATAATGAATATTAATTATTTCGGCACAATTATTTTAAGCAAATCTATTTTGCCGACAATGATAAAACAAAAGTCCGGACATATTGCGGTTATGACAAGTTTAGCCGGGAAATTTGAAATTCCTTTACGCTCTGCTTATGCGGCATCAAAACATGCCTTGCACGGTTTTTTTGATACTTTGAGAGCCGAAACACATCAATACGGAATTAAAATAACGCTTTTTTGCCCCGCTTACATCAAAACCAATATTGCCGTGAACGCATTAACCGGTTCCGGCAAGGCGCAAAACCATAACGACCCGGGAGCAGAAAAAGGCACGCCGCCCGAAGCATTTGCCCGCATGGCATTGCAAGCAATAAAAAAAGGGAAAGCGGAAGTTGTTTCCGGCGGTAAAGAAAAATACGGCGTATATATCAAACGATTTTTTCCGCGTCGATTTGCAAAAATAATAAGAAAGCGAGATGTCCGATAAAGCCCAATACCAATTCACGGCAAAAACCTTTCATGGTTTAGAGAAGATACTTGCCTCCGAGTTAAAGAAAATCGGCGCAAGCGATATCAAAATCTTAAGCAGAGCCGTAAGTTTTCGAGGCACGCTTGAAACCATGTATCGAGCCAATTATGAAATTAGAACGGCGCTGAACATCTTACAAAAAATTGCGGAATTTGACGCAAACACTTCGGATGAGTTATACGAAAAGACAAAAACAATTGACTGGGACAGCTACCTTTCTACGGAAGAAACTTTTTCGATAGACAAAACCGTGCACTCGTCGATTCACAAACATTCGCATTTTGCCGCCCTAAGAAGTAAAGATGCCCTTGTTGATTATTTTCAGGAAAAATACGGCAAGCGTCCCTCCGTTGACGTAAAGACACCGCAAAAAAAGATAAATTTGCATATCAAAGGCAAAAAGTGCACATTATCCATAGACACATCCGGCGAATCCTTGTATAAAAGGGGCTATCGCAAGGCAACCGGGCCGGCTCCTTTAAATGAAGTTTTGGCTGCCGGCATTGTTATGATGACCGACTATAAAGATATAGAATATTTTTATGACCCTATGTGCGGCTCGGGCACCATATTAATTGAAGCGGCTCGTATTTTTATGCAAATTCCGCCGGGCTATAATCGCAAGCGGTTTGCATTTCAACAATTTGCCGATTACGATTATCAGCTTTGGCACAAAATAAGACGAAATGCGGATGCCCAAATCAATAAAGAAATCGCACTTAAATTTATAGGAACCGACATTAATGCCGAAGTTTTAAAAATTGCCGGAAGAAATATTTCGGAAAGCGGATTAAGACATTATATAAAGGTGTATCAAAAAAACTTTATGAATACGCAACTAAAAAACAAAAAAGGTATAATTGTAACAAATCCGCCCTACAATGAACGCATAAAGTCCATAGATATTAACAAATTATACAATGATATGGGCAATACCTTAAAAAAGGGCTACAAAAATATGTCGGCTTATATTTTCTCGGGCAACTTGCAAGCGGTAAAAAAAATAGGCTTAAAACCCTCACGCAAACAAACACTCTACAACGGAAAAATAGAATGTTTGCTATTAAAATACGCTATTTATTAGTTTATATTATTATTATTTTTATTTTTGTTTATTGAAATTAAAATTTAATACTTTATAATGTCTTTTGATTTTACAAAATGGTATGAAGAACATTCGCAAAGAGACAGCGATACCATATTCTCTTATGAAGGGGACATATCTGAAGACATAATTGTTTCAATTTTAGATAAAATAGAGCTTATTTTAGAAAAAAAAGCAGTTAAAGGCAAAGTTTTTAAAAAAATATATCATCTGTCTGTTGAAGTATTGCAAAACCTTTATCATCATTCAGAGACACCGACCGATGCACTAAAAACAGATAAAAAAAAGGTTGCATTTATCTTAAAAGAAAATAAAAGGTCAAAAATTAACTGTGATTTTATAATTTTGTCCGGAAATTTTGTGCATAAATCAAATACAAGATTATTACGGCAACGCATAGACCAGTTAAATTATTTGTCAAAAGAAGAATTAAAAACACTTTATAAAATAATTTTAAACAATCAGGTATTTTCTCAAAAAGGAGGAGGAGGGCTTGGAATGATAGATATAGTAAAGCGTTCGGAAAATAATCTGAATTATGATTTTTGTAATTTTAATAATGATTTCATTTTTTTTACATTAAGTATTGCAATTTAAGAATATCATTAGTAAATTTGTCAAATAAGAAAAAACAATATTATTAATAGGAATATGACATCTATAAGAATAGAAAAAACGAGGAAGACGCCGGACATTACATTTAATGCAGAATCAGGAAAATTACAAATTGAAGGAAAATCAATTCCGGAAAATTCAATTGAGTTTTATAAACCACTGGTTGCTTGGTTAGATGAATACGGCAAAAACCCTGTTGAAACCACAGAGGTTAATATAAAACTTGAATACTTTAACACAAGTTCCTCAAAATGTATTTTGGATGTATTCAAGAAATTAGAAGCAATATACAAACAAAACCACAAGGTTGAAATCAATTGGTATTATGAAGAAGACGACGAAGATATGTTAGAAGCCGGAGAGGATTATCAATCGATTCTTAAAATACCTTTTAAAATGATTGAAATGGAAGAATAACAACTATTCTTTTATTCTTTGTATAGGCTCTACAATATTTATAATATTCGAAAAAAACGAAAAGTTTCCGCTTTTCGTTTTTTTCTATGAAAACAGAGAATTTCTTTCAGCATCCAAGAGCAAGAAAATAAACAAGAATATTGAAAAGGCAAAGAGCGATGAACCGCCATAGCTGAAGAAAGGCAGAGGAATGCCAATAACCGGTGCCAAGCCTATTGTCATGGCAATATTCACGGCATAATGAAAAAACAAGACAGATGCCAAAGAATAGCCAAAAACTCTTGAATATACGGAATTTTGCCTTTCGGCAAGTTGCACAATTCTTAAAAGGAACAAAGTAAAAAGTAGAATTATTGCGGATGTTCCCGCAAAGCCCCATTCTTCACCAACCGTACAAAAAATAAAATCGGTATCTTGTTCCGGGACAAAATCAAATTTTGTTTGCGTTCCTTTTAAATATCCTTTTCCGAAAAGACCACCCGAACCTATGGCTATTTTTGACTGATTAACATTATAGCCTACCCCGCTAATGTCCTTTTCAATTCCAAACAGCACATTTAAGCGAGTTTGTTGGTGTTCTTTCAAAATATTATAGAAAACAAAATCAACAGAATAAACAGAGCCCATATAAAACAATAACAAAAGAGGAAGCGCAAATTGAATAAGTTTGCCTTTATTAAAAACACTTCCCATTTTTATCAGAGCAACAATCAATACGGAAACAAATAATATACTATGCGGGGGGATATTGCTTAAAGTAAAAGTAACATACATAAAGCCCAATATGCTTAAAGCTGCAATAAGCAACAAAACAATCACGGTTTCTTTTACTCTGCCGGTAAGCAATCTGTAAACGAGCAATGCCGAAATCGTTAAGATTATAAATACCATTGTAATACTCAAAAAGAAAACCGAAATAAAAACAAGTATTTCAATGAAAATAAGAATCAACAAATAGAAAGGCAAACCTTGTCGGTAGAGGACAAAAATAAAAGCCGCAAAAACCAAAGCAGAACCGGCATCGCCTTGCAAAAGAATCAATACCGCCGGCAAAAACAAAACAAAAGACACAATGGCAAAATTCTTTGTATTTTTCATCATATTGCAATTATCCTGCCCGGCTAATTTTGCAAGGGCAAGTGCCGTTGCGAGTTTTGCAAATTCTGCCGGTTGCAGCTTAAAACTGCCGATGATAAACCAAGACCTTGAACCGCCGGTTTTATCTCCGACAAACAAAACAAAAATCAACAACAATATGGTAAAAGCATAGATATATAAGGATAGGGTCGGGATAATATGCACTTCCAAAAACATAAACAGGATGAAAAAGAACAATACGACAAAAATCATTATCAGTTGCCTGCCGTATCTGGAAGAAATACTGAACTCACTACCGTCAAAAGATGATGAATAAATATTCAGCCAACCTGCCGTAATCAGCAAAAAATACAGAAACAATGTAATAAAATCAATATTTTGAATAGTTTTTAATTTCATATCTTTTTTCAAGTTGGAAGAGAGAAGTTGGAAGTATTTGTTCTCCGACTTTCCTCTAAATAATCATACCCTTGTGTGATTAAACCTTAATCATGGACGTTTCATCTGTTTATGTTTTTGTATTACGTTCCCCCCTACACCCTCTTCTACAAGGGGAATTTGCTATTTGCCCATAATCTACTAAAAGGTCAAAATTTTTAATTTCTATTTCATTCATCGTTCGGGTTCTTTCATTTACTTTCTTCTTTATTAATTAAATCGGCATTGCTGATTCTGTCAAACAACCAAGTACGGCTTATTGTATCGGTTAAATACTTTTCAATCATTAAACTTGCCATAGGCGCAGCCCATGTAGAGCCGAAACCGGCATTTTCAACATATACGGAAATGGCAATCTTCGGGTGTTCTTTCGGGGCAAAAGCAATAAAAATAGAATGGTCGTCGCCGTGCGGGTTTTGCGCGGTTCCCGTTTTGCCGCAAATATTCAAATTCGGAACATAAGCCAATCTTGCCGTACCGCCCGTTACAACCGCTTCCATTGCATCAATAACCGGGTCGAAATGTTTTGCATCAACTTTGGCATAATGCTTTTCTTCAAACCTTTGGTCAATTTCCTTATTTTGAATATGTTTTACCACATGCGGAATTTTATACCAACCTTTGTTGGCAATAACCGCCGCCATATTAGCAGTTTGCAAAGGCGTAAATCCCAGCTCCCCCTGCCCTATTGCCAAAGAAATAATCGTATTGTAATTCCAATGACCTTTGCCGTAAAATTTATCATAATATTTTTGAGAATATAAAGTCCCTCGTCTTTCAAAGTCTAAATCCGTACCGAGTTTTTCATACAAGCCGAATGAGCTGACATAGCTTCGCCAATCTTCATAAGCATCGGCAAAACTATCAAATCTGTTATCTGAAATTATTTTCTTGAATACGACACAATAATAGGCATTGCTGGAAAGTTGAATGGACTTTTTTAAGTCGATTTTGCCGCTTACATGGTCTTTAACAAGATGCGAACCGGCTCTGTAGCCGTTTAGGACAAAAGAGGTTTTATCTGTAATCAAACCTTTTTGCAAAGCAATTAAAGCATTAATTGTTTTAAAAGTGGAACCGGGCGGATACCTTGTTAAAGCTCTGTTGTATAAGGGTTTATTATCAGATCGTTCAATTTGTTTATAGTTCTCTGCCAGTTTTTCTCCCACAAATAAATTCGGGTCGTATCCGGGGCTGGTAACCAAAGTTAATATTTCTCCGGACGAAGGTTCAATGGCAACAATGCTTCCGATTTTATTTTGCATTAAAATTTCGCCCAATTTTTGCAGCTCTATATCAAGCGACGAGACGATATGATTTCCGGTTACGGCTTTTTTATCGTACTTTCCTTTTTTATAAGGTTCTTGAACGCGCCCCAGCACATCCACAAAAAAAACATTCGTACCTTTTGTTCCTCTCAACTCATTTTCATATACTTTTTCAATGCCGCTTTTTCCGATATAATCGCCAAGCATGTAATAGGCATCTTTTTCCAAATCGGGTTTGTTCACTTCTCCCAAATAGCCTAAAATATTTGCAGCCGCCTTATGCGGATAAATTCTTAAAGAACGTTTTTCGATAATAACACCGGGATATTTATATAACTCTTCTGCCATTGCCGAATACTCCCGCTCTCTGATTTGTTTTTTTAATAAAACCGGACGGTATGTTTTTTTATTTTTTTTAAATTTTTCAACCAAGTCTTCTTTTGAGATTCCGGTTAGTTTGCAAAATGCAAGCGTATCAAAAGGTTTGATGCTTCGGGGCACCACTTTTATATCATAAGTGCTTTGATTAGCCACAATAACTTCGCCTGTTCTGTCATAAACAAAACCTCTTGAAGGATATAAGGTTACATAACGTAAGGCATTATTATCCGCAGACAATTTATAGGAATCATCAAGCACTTGAATAAAAAACAACTTCAGCATAAACACAAAAGCCGTAACAATAAAAACTGCTGATATTACCAATCGTTTTGTTTTCAACTAATCAAAATAAAAAATATAAACCGGTTTGTTAAATATTTTTTGCTCATTTGCTGATTTTTTTTCCGAATAAAAACTGACTCAAAAAAACCAATAAGAGGACAAAGAATGTTCCCAATAATGCCTTATACAAGCTTACAAGAAAGCCTGCAAAACTAAATACGATTAACAACTGATATACAAGGTTTTGAACAAAAATCAGAATGACCGAATATTTAAAAAACCAGCCAATTCCATATTGCCCGATACTCGGCACGGTATCCGGCGCATAGCCGTCGCGAGGCTGCAAAATTTTCAAGAACAAAGGACGCAAAAAAGCAGCAAAGAGCAAAGAACCCGCCCCAATACCGGCAGTATCTGCAAAGACATCAACCGTTAAACCGAGAAAAAAAGCAAGGACTAACAAAAGCCAGCCCGGCGTTTCAAAAGGCAATAACAAAAGAAAAAGAATGTAAAAATTCGGATTTATGTCAAAACGAGTCAAAAAAATATTATCCAACAAAAAAACTTGCAAGAAAACCAACAAAAGAAATAAGCCGATATTTTTTAATATAATATTTAGTCCCAAAACAAGTTTTTTTTATTTGTTTGCCAAATATAAAGAATAATAAAAAAATCGTATAAAAAGAAGCTGTCTTTTTTTAAAAAGTATTTATGATATTATATAAAGTGTCTCGTTCCACCGGTTTTCTCTTCACGTCTTTCACAAGGCGTACCAAGTCATCCGTGGTCATTTTCGGATTTTTGTCTTCCGCACCTGCCATCGAATAAATTTTTGTAGAATCATCAATGGTTCCGTCAATATCATCGACACCGAAAGAAAGCGAAAGTTGCGCAATTTCTTTACCGATGCTTGGCCAATAGGCTTTAAGATGCGGAAAATTATCCAAGAAAATTCTCGATATGGCATAATTTCTTAAAACTTCAATTGCCGTAAGCTCTCCGACATGCGACAAAGTATTGTTTTCTTTTCGATACTTTAAAGGGATAAAAGTATTAAAGCCCCCGGTTTTGTCTTGCAATTTTCTTAACTCGGACAAATGATGCACACGATGAAAATAATTTTCGATATGTCCGTACAACATGGTTGCATTCGAGGGGATGCCGACACTGTGCGCCGTTTCATGAATTGTCAGCCACAAATCGCTGGATGCTTTTTCGTCGCAAACTTGCTTTCGTATATCCGGATGAAAAATTTCGGCTCCGCCGCCGGGAAGCGAATCCAAACCGTATTCTTTCAACTTCAACAAACCGTCTTTTAAAGAAAGTCTCGACTTTCGTATCATATAATCAAGCTCTACGGCAGTAAACGCCTTAATATGAATATCCGGAATAATCGTTTTAATTTGCTGCATCATATTGCCATAGTAGTCCAAATCCCTTTTCGGGTGCACTCCGCCGACAATATGCACTTCCGAAACACCGGTATTTTTATAAGACTCTACAATCTTCAATATTTCATCAATACTGTATTCCCAAGCACCCTCCTCGCCTATTTTGCGGACATAAGAGCAAAATTTACAACTGTAAATGCAAATATTCGTAGGTTCTATATGAAAGTTTTTATTAAAATAAGTTGTATCGCCGTGCTTCTGCTCTCTGATATAATTGGCTAATATGCCCAAAAAACCAAGTTCGGCTTTTTCATACAACAGCAAGGCATTTTCCTCGCTAATTCGCTCACCGGCAAGCACTTTTAAAGCCACGTCTTTTAAATCGGCATCAAGTTGTTTGGCATTCAATAATGTTAACAGGCTTTGTTCCATCTTATAAAAAATTCAACAAATGCAATTATAAGCAAAAACCCTTGATATGAGGGTATCAAGGGCATAATTTTTTCCAAGCACAAAAATAAAGAAAACGACTTCCTATTTATGATGCATTTCACATGAAACAGATAATTTTTTCCGTCCTTTTCTACGTCTTGCATTTATAATGCTTCTTCCGCCGGCTGTTGCCATACGCTCTCTAAAACCATGTTTATTTCTTCTTTTTCTGTTTGATGGCTGAAACGTTCTTTTCATTGCTCTATAATTTTACTTTTTTATCCTTTTTTATTTTTCGGACTGCAAAGGTATTATTTTTTTATTTACAACAAAAAGATTTTTATTTTTTTAATTTATTGTTTGTTTTATAGAGATATAAATGCACTTGCTTATACCGAATTATTTAAAATATGATTATACACCTCTTTAATTATTTTTTCTGAAAAGAAAGTTCCTAATTCTTCTGATGCTATTTTAACAGTTTCAAGATAATTGCATAATTGAAATTTCACCTCTAAATTTGCCAAGATATATAAAACGCCGTGATGTTTAATTTTTTTATTTTTAGCCAATTTTCGGGCATTTCTTTCGTCTAACAATATTTCACTAACACTGCCAAGTGCTTGGTTTTGAGCAAAAGCCTCAGCTTCCCCCTTATCTATCCCTTTTTCTGTGAGATATAATTCAACAATATCGCTGCCGTATTCGTTGCACGGAATAAACCAAGATGCGTTTTGCATATAAAAATCAGCCAAAAAGTTATATCTTTTCGTTCGCTCTTTCCCGTCCGGATGATTTCTTAAAAACTCTCGCTCTACTTCACGAGGCACTCTTGCTGTGGAATAAAAAAGATTTAAATATTTTAGCAAATCAAAATGATAAAGTACAATCAAAACCGAAGTATCAAGGATAACAGATTTGCGAGCAATATTTTGCATATACATTAAAAAAACTTTTATTATTCTTTTTCAGAAAATGCCCACGCAGCAAGTAAGCCAAGCCCTATTAATACGACAACCCCAATGCCGGAAATTAATTTTTCTTTTTCATTTGACTTAATTTCCTCAAATTGTTCTTTTACAAAGCCAGATATATCATGTAAATTTTCATCAATATTTGAATAATCAATAAAAACTTCTTTTACGTTTGACTTACCATTAAAATCTATTTTTTTAGGCTGATTATGGTCATAAATGACTACAATCGGTTTATTTTTAGCGACGGCATATTCCAAATCTTGCTGCAAAGCCTCACTAAAATTATCGATGCAAAAAGACAAAACAAATTTAGAGTTATTTATTCTACTTTTTGTTTCAGAACTTATATTGTGCGAATTGCGATAGGGTAATAAAACAGAAAATCCGTATAAATTTGATAGTGTTTGAAGTCGCAAGGCAGTATTCTCACCTATCTCAGAATTCTTATTGAATGTTACAAATAGATTGTCCATAATGTAAATTTTCATCAAACTTACAAATAATTTTCCATAAAAATTTATACAAGTTAATTTATTTTTCAAGAAACGTAAGGTCTAACTTGCCAAAGAAATATTTACCCCTTTATATATAAACTTAACCCGATTTATTAAAAAATAAGCTAATAAGCTTGTTTGTCTGTCTGTTAACCCGCATTTCGAGACTTTTGAAAAAGTAAAACCAAGTATCTAACTTTTTTTGAACGGCGCAGCCCTCACGTTAATTAAGTTGGAAGAAAATTGAGAGCTGAAAATTGTAAAAGACCTTATTGTCGGTTTAAACCTTAGTAGAAATAAAACACCCAAAAGAAATTAACCCCTGAGCTTCTTATTTTAATTTTTTAGAAATTCCAAAAATATTCTTTTTTATCATAAACTCATTTTTCGAATAAGGTCCATAAACATTAGAATATTTCACAAATTGGCTTATGCTATCAAACCCAATATTATTACAAGGCTTTGTTTTATCAATTATCCAATATTGTTTGAGAACACTGTTTTTAAACAACTTATCTCGTTTCTCCAAATTAAATTCAGAACTATAAGTATTCTCTAAAATCAAATCAACAGGTTTTTGTTCTGCGATAATAAATGTTGAGTCAAAATTAAATGCTGTAATATGAGAACTCACAATTACTGTATTGTCTTTGTCAAGCAAATAAAAATAACTATTTCTATCATAATTAATTTTATACCCACTTCCTAATTCAAGCGGATATTTTTGAGCACATGACACAGTTAATATCATTATAACTAGAATATTAACAATTTTTTTATCTTAGGGTATATATACATTTCCTTTAAAATTAATCATAAAACTTCCACCAAGTCCCGTGAAATTCCTTATAATACTAAAGTGAGTTATGGGTATTGTGTAAAATTGACCAAATACAGCTCCTCCCATAAAAGTTCCGGCATTTCGCCAAAAAGATGAATTAGGTTGGTAATCAAAATCAAATCGGTTACTCTTAATAGAAAATTGGTTATTACCTTGATATGTCATTTCCAATTTACCAAAAGCACAAGAATATTGATTAATTCCCGAAAGAAACAATTTAGTCTCTCTTGTATCTCCTTTTTTCATTCCTAGTAATCCTAGTTCTTTCCGTGAAGTAAAGCTAAAATTCATTGTAGATGCATCAATATCATAATCCGCTCCTCCTCCAAACTGATTATGCAAATAAAGTTTTATTAAAAGATAATCAGTTGTTTCTCCCCCCTTTGCTTTG
>PDWJ01002139.1_pt1 | contig 21946 bp, 14 predicted proteins | sample 1430881 | NCBI WGS metagenome assembly PDWJ01 (sample SAMN01162460, study PRJNA174530) | Oral metagenome, whole genome shotgun sequencing project. | biome: Marine environment; feature: Marine mammal; material: Swab sample of the gingival sulcus; isolation source: swab sample of gingival sulcus... | reverse complement strand
CCCGCCGAGGCGCGCCGAGGCCCGCCGCCACGCGCCTCCCCAAAGCCCGCCGAGGCCCTCGCGCGGCGGCGTCCTCAGGGCGCCACCTGGAAGCGCGTCAGGAGCTGCTGGACTCGGGAGTCCTTGCCGGCCTCCGTGCCGGCGACCCTGGCGCGCAGGGCGGCAAAGGTCGACAGCTCCGGCAGCGCTTCGCTGAGGCGCGCGAGGGCCGCCTCGGGGTCGGCGCCGCCGCCCTGATCGAGGGCCGCGCGCACGGACGCGCGGGCGGCGTCGATGGCGTCACCGTGGCGCTCGAGCAGGGCCTTGACCGCGCGGGCGGCCTCGGGGGGCGCGGCGGCGTGAGCGTCGACGAGGCCCAAGGCCTCGACGCCGTGGCGGAGCAGGATCTTGGCCGCGGTGACCTCGGCGGCCTCGCGGACCAGGGTCGGCGGCGCCGCGAGGACCAGGCCGCGCGGGGTGGTGACGGCGCTGACGCTGAGCCTCGCCCGGGCCTGGCCGGCGGTGACGGTGGCGCGCACCGTGAGCCCGTCCAACCCCGCGCCGGCCTCGGCGTGCTTGTTCGCGGCCAGCCCCGACAGCTGCAGGGCCACGGGGTCGAGGCCGCGAGCGACCTCGGCGCTCTCCACCCAGCCGGCGACGATCTCCTCGCGGATCGCCGCGACGGGGTAGCCCTCGGGGAGCTCCGCGGCCGTGGGCAGCAGCGGCTGCAGGGCCGCGCGATCCGAGCGGACCAGCGAGTCGAGCAGCCGCGCGACGAGGTCGCTCGGGTCGCGGACGGTGGGCTGGGGCACGCCGCCGCAGGCGATCGCGGCGAGCACGAGGGCGGCGGTCAGCAGCAGTGGACGCAGGGTGGCGCGAGGCATGCCCCCAATCTCCGGGCTCGACGCCGACGCCGTCAAGGGCGAGCGAGGGAAGCAAAGGTGAGCGCAGGGACGCCAGACGCTATGCTGCCTGTGGACGGACAGGAGGTGAGCCATGACAGCGCTCAAGGCCCGGATCGACCGCTACTTCGGACTCAGCGAGCGCTCGACGACCGTCGGCGGCGAGCTGAGGGCAGCCGCGACGACCTTCCTCACCATGGCCTACGTCCTCGTGGTGAACCCCTCGATCCTGGGCGAAGCCGTCCCGCTCGAGGGCGCCGAGGGCTTCGCCCAGCTCCTGACGGTCACCGCGCTGGCGGCGGCCGTGGGATCGGTGCTCATGGGGCTGCTGGCGCGCTATCCCTTTGCGCTGGCGCCGGGGATGGGCCTCAACGCCTACTTCGCCTACACGGTGGTCTTGGGCGACGGCGTCCCCTGGCAGGTGGCCCTCGGCGCCGTCTTCTTCAGCGGCCTCGTCTTCATCGCGCTCAGCATGGGCGGCGTGCGCGCGGCCATCGTGCGCGCCATCCCGCGGCCGATTCAGCTCGCCATCGCCGCCGGCATCGGCCTGTTCCTGGCGATCATCGGCGCCCGCAACGGCGGCCTGGTGGTCGACCACCCGGCGACCCTGGTGGCCCTCGGCGACGTCACCGGGCCGCCGGTGCTGCTCACGACCCTGGGGCTGGTGACCATGGCGGCGCTGCTGGCCCTGAAGGTGCGCGGCGCCATCCTCATCGGGATCGTCATCGTCACCGTGGTCGCCATGGTGACGGGCGCCCCCGTCTACGACGGCCAGGCGTTCGCGGGCTTCGAAGGCGGCCTGTTGCGCGCGCCGGTCCTGCCCACCGACCTCTTCGGGGCCCTCGACCTCGGCGGGGCCCTGCAGATGGGCCTGGTCGGCATCGTCTTCACCTTCACCTTCGTCGACCTCTTCGACACCGCCGGTACCCTGATCGGGCTCGGCCACCGCGTGGGCGTCCTGCGCCCCGACGGCGATCTGCCCCGCGCCTCCCACGCGTTCACGGCCGACGCCCTGGCGACCACGGCAGGCGCCGTCCTCGGCACCAGCTCGACCACCAGCTACATCGAGTCCGCCGCCGGCATCGAGGCTGGCGGCCGCACCGGCCTGACCGCGGTCTTCGTGGGGCTGCTCTTCGCCCTCGCCATCTTCGTCTGGCCGCTCTTCGCCGCCGTCCCGGCCGTGGCCACCGCGCCCGCGCTCATCGTCGTCGGCGCGATGATGATGGGCGGCCTGCGCGACATCCCCTGGGACGCGCACCGCGTCGCGGTCCCGGCGTTCCTGACCCTGGTGGGCATGCCGCTGACCTTCTCCATCGCCAACGGCATCGCCTTCGGCCTCATCAGCTGGGTGCTGATCCACCTGGCCATCGGCCGCTGGCGCGAGGTCCCTTGGCTCCTCGGCGCCCTCGCCGCGCTCCTCATCGCGCGCTACGCCTGGCTCGCCGCCGGCTGACCCTACGCCAGCCCCCGCATCAGCCCGATGAACTCGGCCGCCGCCGCGCTGGGCGGCCGGTCCGTGCGCACCAGCGCCAGGGTCCGAGTCAACGCCCCGTCGGCGCAGCGCAGGCCGCCCTCGCCACCGGGCAGGGCGTAGCGGCTGACGAAGGCCGCGCCGATCCCCTGGACCACCATCTGCTTGATCGACTCGATGGATCGCAGCTCCATCACCGTCTCCACCTCCACGCCCGAGGCCGACAGCCGCCCGTCGATGAGGTCCCGCACCGCCGCCCCGGCCTCGAAGAGCACCAGCCGCGCGCCCGCGAGCTCGGCCCAGCGGAACGAACGCCGCCCCTCGAGGGGGTGCCCCCGCGGCACGACGAGCCGCAGCTCGTCCTCGAGCCACGGCTCCACCACCAGCCCCCCGCGCCGCTCGCCCGCCGGCAAGGTCACCACCCCGACGTCGAGCCGACCCGACTGTACCGCCTCCACCACGCCGCTCGAGCCCTGCTCGCGCACGTAGATGCGGATCGACGGGTGGCGCGCGTGGAACTCCCCCAGCAGCGCCGGCAACAGATACGTCGTCGCCGTGGCGCCCCCGCCGATCGACAGCGTCCCCCGCGCCAGCCCCGCGAGCTCTCTGAGCGCCTCGACCCCCTCGTCGAGCCGCTGCAGCGCGCCGTCGACGTACTCCCTAAACAGCCGCCCCGCCGCCGTCAGCTCGAGCCCCTTGGGCGTGCGGTGGAACAGCGCCTGGCCGAGCTCCCCCTCGAGCTTGCGCAGCTGCGCGCTGACCGCCGGCTGGGTCAGGTTCAGCCGCTTGGCGGCGCGCGTCATGTGTCCCTCGCGGGCGAGGACCAGGAAGCTGCGCAGGGGCGTGATCTCCATAGAAATATTCTATGAAGACCATAGAACGAATCAACTTTATTTATGTCGCCCCTCGGCTTAACAGTGCCGCGCACTCCACGTGACCAGGAGACCGACATGAGCGACAAGTTCGGAACCAAGACCAAGCTGATGACCGGCGGCGGCGTCTACGACGTCTACGACGTCAACGCCCTGACCGGCTACGGAGACATCGACCGCCTGCCCTACTCGATCAAGGTGCTGCTCGAGTCCGTGCTGCGCAACCACGACGGCTTCGTCGTCACCGACGACCACGTCGCGGCCCTCGCCGGCTACGACGCCAACAACGTCGGCGACCAGGAGATCGCCTTCAAGCCCGGCCGCGTGGTCCTGCAGGACTTCACGGGCGTGCCGGCCATCGTCGACTTCGCCGCTCTGCGCTCCGCCATGGCCCGCCTCGGCGGCGACACCGACAAGGTCAACCCGCTCATCCGCGCCGACCTCGTCATCGACCACTCCGTGCAGGTCGACGCCTACGGCCACGCCGGAGCGATGGCGACGAACACCAAGCGCGAGTTCGAGCGCAACCGCGAGCGCTACGAGTTTCTCAAGTGGGGCCAGGAGTCGCTGTCCAACTTCTCCGTCGTCCCGCCGGCGACCGGCATCGTCCACCAGGTCAACCTGGAGTACCTCGCGGGCGTGGCGCTCATCGAGGACCGTGACGGCGCCAAGGTGGCCTTCCCCGACTCCCTCGTCGGGACCGACTCCCACACGACCATGATCAACGGCCTCGGCGTCGTCGGCTGGGGGGTGGGCGGCATCGAGGCCGAGGCCTGCATGCTGGGCCAGCCCATCTACATGCGCGTCCCCGAGGTCGTCGGCTTCGAGCTCTACGGCCGGCCCCGCGAGGGCACCACGGCCACGGACGTCGTCCTGATGGTCGTCGAGATGCTCCGCGAGCACGGCGTCGTCGGCAAGTTCGTCGAGTTCTACGGCGAGGGCCTCGACCACCTGAGCCTAGCCGACCGCGCGACCATCGCCAATATGGCGCCCGAGTATGGCGCGACCATGGGGCTGTTCCCCGTGGACGACAAGACCCTCGACTACCTGCGCCTCACCGGGCGCAGCGACGACCAGGTCGAGCTGGTCGAAGCGCTCTGCAAGCGCCAAGGCCTGTGGCGCAACGACAGCTACCAGATCGGCTACACGGCCACCCTGCGGCTGGACCTCCACGACGTCCAGCCCGCCATGGCCGGCCCCAAGCGCCCCCAGGACCGCGTCCTCCTGTCCGACATGCAGGGCCACTGGCAGACGCTGCTGACCGAGACCTTCGAGCGGCAGGCCCCCAAGGCGCGCGAGACCACCTACCAGGCGCAGACCTTCGATCTGCGAGACGGCGCCGTCGTCATCGCCGCCATCACCTCGTGCACCAACACGTCGAACCCGGCCGTCATGGTCGCCGCCGGCCTCGTCGCCCGAAAGGCCCGCCAGCTCGGCCTCAAGGCCAAGCCCTGGGTCAAGACCTCCCTGGCCCCCGGCTCCCGCGTCGTGACCGACTACCTCGACAAGGCCAACCTCACCGACGACCTCGAGGCCATCGGCTTCTACACCGTCGGCTACGGCTGCACGACCTGCATCGGCAACTCCGGCCCCCTCGGCGACCCCATCCGCGAGTCGGTGGTCGACGGCGAGCTCTTCGTGACCTCGGTCCTGAGCGGCAACCGCAACTTCGAGGGCCGCGTCTCGCCCCACACCCGCGCGAACTACCTGGCCTCGCCGCCCCTGGTCGTCGCCTACGCCCTGGCCGGCACCGTCGACTGGGACCCCGACAAGCAGCCCCTCGGCCACACCCCTGAGGGCGACGCCGTGATGCTCGCCGACATCTGGCCCAGCAGCGACGAGATCGCCGACACCCTGGCCAAGTGCGTCACCCGCGAGCAGTTCGAGGCCCGCTACGCCGACGCCAGCGCCGGCCCCGAGCAGTGGCAGGCCCTCGCCGCCGCCGCCTCCGCCGTCTACGCCTGGGATCCCCGCTCGACCTACGTCCAAGAGCCCCCCTTCTTCGTCGACATGCCGGCGGAGCCCTCGCCGATCAAGGCCATCGAGGGCGCCCGCGTCCTGGCGCTCCTAGGCCACTCGGTCACGACCGACCACATCTCGCCCGCCGGCGCGATCCCCGTCGACAGCCCCGCCGCCAGGTACCTCGAGGCCCAAGGCGTCGAGCGCCGCGACTGGAACAGCTTCGGCAGCCGCCGCGGCAACGATCGCGTCATGACCCGCGGCACCTTCGGCAACATCCGCATCCGCAACCGCCTCGCCCCCGGCACCGAGGGCGGCTTCACGACCTACCTCGGCCCGACCGAGGACGCCGCGGGCCCCTTCCCCGGCCTGACCTACGACAGCGATGTGTCGCCCGCCCACGGCGAGGTGGCCCACATCTACGACGCCTCGGTGAAGTACCAAAAGCACGGCATCCCCCTCGTCGTGCTGGCCGGCAAGGACTACGGCATGGGCTCGAGCCGCGACTGGGCGGCCAAGGGCACCTTCCTCCTCGGGGTCAAGGCGGTCATCGCCGAGAGCTACGAGCGCATCCACCGCTCGAACCTCATCGGGATGGGCGTGCTGCCCCTCGAGCTCCCCGAGGGTGAGACCGCCGACAGCCTGGGCCTGACCGGCAAGGAGACCTTCGCCATCGCCATCGACGACGACGTCCAGCCGCTGTCGACGGTCAAGGTCACCGCTACCGCCGAGGGCGGCGCCGCCATCACCTTTGACGCCCGGGTCCGCATCGACACCCCCGTCGAGGTCGACTACTACCGCAACGGAGGCATCCTCCACACGGTGCTCCGCCGGCTCGCGCAGCCCTGAGCCCGAGGGGGCGTGGCGCGCTCCCGCCTCCCAGCGAGCCCGCATCGGTCACCGTCTTGCGGCTGCGACCGGCAGCCCCGCGGGCGCGACGGGCGCGTGCTCCGGGTCGACCTGCGGTCGGTCTCGAGACGCCTGGGTCGGCTCCGGTCCGCGCCACGCCCCTATCAGCGGCGCCGTCTTGGTCTCGCTCGAGATCTGCCATAAAATGCGGGCTAAATCGCACAGGTGCGGCGCACCGCGGCCGGTTACGCCTGGCGCGGCTGCTGTCTTGAGTGCGCCCGCCGAACCGTTGAACCTCGACCTCGATGTTCGCTCCCCCCCCACCGCGTTGGCGACGTCCTCGTGTCGTCCGCGGCGTCATCACCGCCGCCTTCACGCTGCTCGTCGCCGCCCGCGTGCTCGGCTTCGAGCCCCTCGAGCGGGTCGACGACACGGCCTGGGACGGGCTGCTCCACGGCCTGCTGCCGGAGCCTCCGAGCGACGGTCGCGTCGTGATCGTCGAGGTCGACGATCGGACGCTCTTCGATCTCGGCGAGCGCTGGCCCCTATCCCGCGCCACCTGGGCCCGCTTCTTCGCCCGCCTCAGCGAGCACCGGCCCGCCCTGGTCGTCGTCGACGTCGTCTTCGATCAGCCCGACGAGGGCGGCGCCTTCGTCCTCGCCGACGCCCTGAGCCGGCGCCTGGCCAAGGAGGGGCTGACCGCCAGTCCCGACGGCGCCGCGGTCGTCGCGCTGCTCGGCGAAGAGCTCGCCGACGCCGACGCCGACGCCCAACTCTCCAGGGCCCTCGCCGAGGCCGGCAACGTCATCCTGGGCGCCTTCTTCACCACGGGCTTCGGCCCGCCCCTCATCGATGACGCGCCCCAGCGCCTGGCCCCCGTCGCCACCGCCGCCGAGATCGACCTCGCCCTCGAGGCCACGAGCGTCGTCGCGAGCCACCCTCGCTTCATCATCTCCGCCCTGGGCTCCGGGGCGATGAACGTCCTCGTCGACCCCGACGGCACGATCCGCCGCTACCCCTACGCGATCGCCATGGACGGCCAGGCCTACGCCTCGCTGGCGCTCTCCGCCGCCATGGCCCTGGCCCCCGACCAGGCGACCGCCCGGGCCCTGCGCGACGAGGCGCTGTCCGCCGACGGCGGCGCGCCCCATCTGCACTACCGCGCCCTCGATCGTCCCTTCCCGCGGGTGGGGTTGTCGGACCTGGTCCTCGGCGCCCCGGGCGCGGTCGAGCCCAGCGCCCTGACGGGCAAGGTCCTCTTCGTCGGCGCCACGGCCTTCGGCGTCGAGGCTCAAGTCCGCACGCCCATGACCCACAGCTCGCCCGGCGTCGAGGTTCACGCCACCGCCTTCGAGAACCTGCTGACCTCTCAGAGCGTCGTCGAGCGCGGAGCCGCCGCGTGGCTCGCCGTCCTCGAGACCCTGGCCCTGCTGGCCGCCTTCGCCTGGCTCCTCGGGACCGGGCTCACGGCGCGCTGGCTCGTGGTCGCGGCCGTGGGGATCGCGATCGCCCACGCCGTGCTCGTGTGGTCCGCCGCGACCACCTCGCAGCTCCTGCTGGCGATGTCACCGCTGCCCCTGGGGCTGCTCACCCTTGCGGGCGCCGAGCTCACCCTCCGCTGGGTCGCCGGCCTGGCCGAGCGCCGCCGCCTCGCCGAGCGCCAGCGCATCCTGGAGGCCGAGCGCGACACCCTCGAGAAGATGCGCCTCGTCGTCGAGCACGTCGGCGACGCGATCGTGACCGTCGATGAGCACGGCAACGTCGGCTGGCTCAACGCCGCCGCCGAGGCGCTCTTCCAGCGCCGCCGCGAGTCGACGGTCGGGCTGCCGGTCGCCGACCTCGTCCCCACCTGGGGCGAGGAGAGCTTCACCAAACAGCCCTCGGACGCGCCCGGCGCCCACCCTCTCGAGGATGAGGCGAGGCGCGCCGACGGCACCCGGGTGCCCGTCGAGGTGACCGTCACGCCCGTGCGCATCGGCGCCGAGACCCACGAGACCTGCGTGATCCGCGACATCGAATCGCGCAAGGCCACCGAGCGCCTCCGCGAGGAGCTGCTCTCGACGGTCAACCACGAGCTGCGCACGCCCATCACCTCGATCCTCGGCTCGCTCAAGCTCCTCGACGCCGGCATCGTCGGCGTCCTCCCCGACGAGGCCGCCAAGCTGGTCCGCGTCGCCCTGACCAACGGCGACCGGCTCCTCGGGCTCGTCAACGACCTGCTCGACATCTCACGCCTCGAATCGGGGCGGGTCGCGTACGAGCGCCAGCCCATCGAGCTGGCCGAGGCCCTCGAGGCGGCCGTCGAGGCCAACCGCGGCTACGGCACGACCTACGGGGTCGACATCGCCCTGGACGCACGGGTCGAGGGCGTCGTCGTCAACGCCAGCGCCCGTCACCTCGCGCAGGTCTTTGCGAACCTGCTGTCCAACGCCCTGAAATACTCGCCCTCGGGCGGCACCGTCGAGCTGAGCGCCGCGCTGAGCGGCGGCCGCGCCCGCGTCAGCGTCAGGGACCATGGGCCGGGCATCCCCGCCGATTTCCACTCACACATCTTCGACAAGTTCACGATGACCGCCGCGGGCGATGGCCGAAAGCGCCCCGGCACCGGCCTCGGCCTGTCGATCGCAAAGCGGATCATCGAGGATCACGGAGGCCAGATCGGCTTCGAGACCGCCGTGGGCGAGGGGACGACCTTCTGGTTCGAGCTGCCCGTGCTCGAATAGCTGGGGCGCGCCGACTCCCGCGGCGGGTTTGTCACCGGCGCCTCGCCGCGCTATCGAGGCTCGAGGAGGCGCGAATGGAACCGCTGACCGCACCCGCTCTGCCCCGCTGGATCCAGCGGATGCTGCCCGCCGACATCCGGCGCTACGCCGTCGACGTCGGCGGCCAGCGCATGCACGTCATGGAGGTCGGCCGCGGCCGCCCGGTGCTGATGGTCCACGGCAACCCCACCTGGGGCTTTCTGTACCGCAAGGTCGTGCGCGCGCTGGATCTGTCGCGCTTTCGCGTCTTCCTGCCGGATCTGGTGGGGCTGGGCCTGTCGTCGAAGCCGCCCGACCCCGGGCTGCACACCCTCGACAACCACATCGGCTGGATGGGGCGGCTCATCGACCGCCTCGACGTCGCCGAGCGCCTGGTCGTGGTCGGCCAGGACTGGGGTGGACCCATCGGCTTCGGCGCGCTGGCCGCGCGCCCCGATCGCTGCGCCGGCTTGGTCGTCCTCAACACCGTCATCGGGCCGCCGCGCCCGGGCTTCAAGCCGACCGCCTTCCACCGCTTCGCCCGCGTCCCGGTCGTCAGCGAGGCCGCCTTCAGGATCTTCGGCTTCCCGCAGACCGCCCTTGGCCTGGCCCAAGGCAATAAGCTCAGCGTGCTCGGCCGCGCCGCCCTCGCCTATCAGTGGCCGCTGCGGGATCCGCGCACGAACGTCGCCCCCCTGGCCCTGGCGCGCATGGTCCCCGACGACGCCCAGGAGCACCGCTCCATCGCCCCCCTACGCCGCGTCCAGGCCTTCGTCGAGGGCTTCGACGGCCCGGCCGCCATCGTCTGGGGCGACCGCGACCCGGTCCTCGGCCGCGCCCGGGGCTGGATCGAGAGGCGCCTCCCTCACGCCACCGTCACCCGCACCCGCGCCGGCCACTTCCTGCAGGAGGAGGTCCCGGCTGAGATCGCCCGCGCCGTCACAGAGGTCGCCGCCGGCGCCTGATCGCGGCCTCGAGCAGCGGGTCGGCGGCCCCGCCCCCCGCGCTCGGGTCTGCGACGTCGCCCACCCTGCGCCCGGTGGCCGCCGGACCGGCCGCGGCGACGCCGCCACGATCCCGGGCCCGCCGCGGGGCGCCCGCCACATGGGCTGGGCGCCAGCCCGGCGACGAGGTCCTGCGGCACGGCCTCATCGGCGGCCAAGGCCGCCGCAGGCACAAAGGTAGCACGCTCCGCACCTCGGCTCAGCACCAGCTGGCGCGTCGCCTGCGACGACGCGGGTCGGGTCGTCGACCTCGCGCCGCTCCGCGACAGCTGCGCCGGCGACCGCTGAGCGCACGCCTCAGAGCAGGTCGCGCAGCTCCGCGAGCAGGCGGTGGAGCTCGTCGAGGGCGGGCCGCCGGCCCGTCGTCGCGAGCACGAAGGTGTCGTCGGCGACGTGGAAGGGGTGGACGTGGAGCACGGAGCCGCCGGCCAGGGTCACCGCCAGGGCGATGGGCGTCGAGAAGCGCTCGGTCTGCCGCACCCGCTCGATCATGAGGCTCGCGTGGGCGGTGAGCGCGGCCAGGAGATCGTGGTCGGGCATGGCGCCCGAGGTCGCGACGCACAGGCCGCCCTCGTCGGCGACCAGGGCCTCCTCCACGCCCGTCAGTGCAACGAAGCGGCTCAGGGCGCCGTCGAGTCGGTCGGCGTGGGTGTTGACGGGATGATCGATGGTGGCGTTCACGGGGAGCCTCCGGCGCGTGAGTCGGCACCGAAGATCGGGGCGCTGCCGCGATCCGGCAAGAAAATGGACCGCGGCCGGCCGCGCGCGCCCCGGCCCGCCACGCTGGGGCGGCGGCGCCGACGTCCAGCCGCGGCCCGACGTGGCACCTGGCCGCGCTGACCGGGGGCGACGAGCCTGACGACGCCTTGGTGATGGAGCGTTAGCCTCGTGCGGGGCACCCCCGGGTTGGGTCTACGGCGGGTGAGGCTCTCGTCGGGTCTCGGTCGGGGGCGGGGCGGCGCGCAGCTTCAGCCGCGGCGCGGGCTCCTCTTCCGGCGGCTTGACCGGCCGTCGCCAGGCGCCGCGCTCGATGACGTGGGTGAGGCGCGCCCCGAAGAGGAAGGCCATGGAGCTGTAGTAGCCCCAGATCATGAAGACGACGATGGAGCCCGCGGCGCCATAGGCCGTCTCGATGGTCCCGGTCGACACGTAGAGCGCGACGCCGAAGCGGCCCGCGAGCAGCAGGCCCGCCGTCGCCAGGGTGCCGATCCACAGGGGCCACCCCGAGGGGCGGTGGCGCGGCAGGAGCTTGTAGATGATCGCGACGCCGGTGCTGATGAGGCCGAGGGCGAGCAGGCCCTCGAGGACGGCCCAGGCCGGCAGGGGCAGATCCAGCAGGTTCGTCCCGCCGACCACCGAGTCGGTGATGTTGAGGGCGACCCGGGTGCCGAGGAGCGCGAGGAAGATGGCGCCGAAGACGAGCACCGCCAGCGCCGCGACGAAGCGGCCCTTGAGGAAGCCCAGGATGGCCGCGCGCCAGCTCTCGGCGGCCTGCGGCGGCACGTCCCAGACGGTGTTGATGGCGCGGCGCAGCTCGAGGAATAGGCGGGTCGACCCCCAGAACAGGACGATGGCGCTGGCAACGGTCGCGATGGAGGTCGAGCGGAGGTCGCGCGCGCTGTCGGCCAACCCCACGAGGTACTCGGCCACCTCGGGCCCGATCTCGTCGGAGACCCGCATGTAGACCTCGGCCTGGGCAGCCTCGGCCCCGAAGATGGCGCCGCCCACCGCGACGGCGATGATCAGGAACGGCGCCAGCGAGATGAGCGCGAAGAAGGCCAGCCCCGCCGCCAGCAGGCTGACGTCCTTGTTGATGGTGCTGCGGACCGTCAGGTGCAGGACGCGCCAGATGACCACCAGCCGCTCGCGCGTCTTCAAAACTTCACGAGCTCCATGCGCGTGTCCGGGTCTGCCAGGGCGTCCCCGTGGGCGATGAGCGCGTCGAGGCGGAAGACGAAGAGGTCGACCAGGGCGTCGTCGATCTTGGGGAATACGTGATCGCCGAGGTCCTGGTGGCGCAAGGCGAAGCTCGTGACGACCAGGGCGTCCATGAGGTCCTGAGCGACCAGGTGGCGGCGCTTGACCTCGCGGGCGCGGTGCACGGCCAGGGACATCGTGAGCAGCCAGGACAGGACGAGGCGCGCCAGGCCGTGGGCCACCGAGGGCGCCAGCGCCAGGGCCTTCGACATCAGCGCGTGGTGGAGGTGGTCGCGCACCAGCGCGTGCTGGTCGGGGCGCTCGGGGCCGCGGGCGACGCGGCGCCAGTCGGGGCGCAGGCCGGCCAGGGCGTGGCGCAGGTGATCGAGGACCTCGGCGCGCACCCACAGGGCGTCCGTCGGCTCGGGGACGGCGCCGCCCATGGCGTCGAGGGCGCGGGTGAGGCCGGCGCCCAGGGTGTCCAGGTCGTCGCGGAGGGCCTCGAGGGTGCCCCCATGCGCGGCGCGGGAGGGGGGCGCGCCGAGGGCGCCCCGGACGGCACGGGCCATGGCGGCCAGGGCGCTCAGCGGCGCCTCGGGGTGGGCGTCGACGGCCTCGTGGAAGGCCGCCTCGAGGGCCTCGTAGGCGTCCCAGGTCAGCGGGCTGCCGGGGGCGAGGTGCAGGACCCTGGGCGTCGCCGTCAGCGCCGGGGCCAGCGCCAGGATCCGCCTCAGGTGGGCCTCGTCGTCGGCGAGGCGCTTGCCCTGGCGGGCCTCGACGAAGCCGCGGCACTCGCGCTGGACGGTGACGGCGACGCCGCGCGGGGTGGCGACGAGCTCGTAGGGGAAGATGCGACAGGCGCGCGGCTTGGCGTCGGCGCCGTAGGCCGCGTGGACGCGGCAGCGGCGGTCGTCGTCGAGGAATACGCACGAGCCGCGGGACTGGTGACAGAGCACCAGCTCGCCGCCCGGGCCGGCGCCGCCGCCGTCCATGGCGAAGAACAGCCCCTTGGCGCTGCGGGTGGCCTCGCGCAGGTCGCCGAGCTTGTCGGCGAGGCCCTCGAGGACGTCGTCGAAGACGGGGCCCACGTTGTGGCCGCCGCAGCAGGAGCCGCACCTCGTGCAACTGAAGCGGGCGTCATCACGGATGAGCAAGGGGACCGCCTCGGGGGGCGCGGCCGCGACCGCCGCGAGGGCCTCGGCGTCGCCGGCCAGCGCTCGGGCCTCACCGGTGTCGAGCAGGTGCAGGCGCGCGAAGCTCGCGACGGCGCGGGCGGCCGGCTCGGGGGCGCAGCCCGCGCGGGCGGCCAGGGCCGCGAGCGGCTGGGGCGCGTCGAGGGCGCCGGCCAGGGCGACGCCGACGGCGTCCAGCTTGACGCGGCGGCCGAGCGCGCCGTCTTCGAGGGCGCCCGGGAAACGCTCGTCGTCCCGGGGGACGAGGCGGACGCCGGGGCGCAGCGCGGGGACGAGGTCCGTAGACATGAGGGTGACGTTAGCACCGCGGCGCGGCGCCGACGACCACCGACGACCGACGACGACCACCGACCCTCGGCGGCGGCGGCCTCGCCCAACGCCCCGAGCCCCGTATCGCCGACCCCGATAAGCGGCATCGGGGTCGCCCTGCTCGAGCCGGCGCCCGGCGGGCGCGTCGAGGGCCGCGCCGGCGGGCGGCGCCACGGCGATCGGGTCCTGACGGCCGGCGCGCTCATCGCCGCGTCGTCGGTCCTGGGCCAGGCGCAGCCGCGGGCGCTCTGCTCGGGCTCGGCGCGGGTTGCGAGCGGCCGCGGGGCGCCCTAGGCTCGCCGTCGCCATGTCGAAACGCCCCCTCGGACGAGCCTTTGTCGCCCTCGAGCGGCGCGAGCTCCCCCTCGCGCTCTTGATGTGCGGCTACTTCTTCCTGGTCATCACGACCTTTTGGATCCTCAAGCCCATCAAGAAGACGGCCTTCATCGGCTTCTATCAGCAGTCCGGCGGCCTCGATCTGTTCGGCGCGAGCTTCACCGGCGCCCAGGCGGAGCTGCTCGCAAAGGTCCTCAACATGGCGGTCGCCTTCGGCGCCACCGTCGCCTTCAGCGCCTTGGCGCGGAGCCTGCGGCGGCAACAGCTGACCTATGTCTTCAGCGCCTTCAGCGCGCTATCGCTCACCGCCTTCGCGCTGGCGGGGACAGGCGGCGAGGCCACGGTGTGGCTCTTGTACCTGTTCGGCGATCTCTTCAACACGCTCATGGTCGCGACCTTCTTCGCCTTCCTCAACGACAGCTTCAGCCCCGAGGCCGCCAAGCGCGCCTACGGCGTGGTGGTCCTCGGCGGGGTGGTCGGCGGCGCCTTCGGGTCGATGTTCGTGCGCGCCCAGATCGAGGCCCTGGCCTTGTCGGATTGGCTCTGGCTCGGCGTTGGCCTCAGCGCCCTCATCGCCGCGGTGGCCGGGGCCGCCGGCCGCCAGGTCGCCAAGAGCCCGCCCCCCGAGGCGCCCACCCCGACCGGCGCCTCGGAGCCCCCCGCCGGCAACCCCGCCGTCGCCGGCGCGCGGCTGTTGGGTCGCTCTCGCTATCTGCTCGCCATCGTCACGATGGTCGGCGTCTACGAGGTCGTCTCCACCGTGGTCGACTTCCAGTTCACGGCGACCGTCGAGGCGCTGGTCCCGGCCGCCGAGCACGGCGCGACCTTCTCGACGGTCTACGCGGCCACCAACGTCTTCGCGATGCTCTTTCAGCTCTTGTTCACCAGCGCGCTCCTGCGCTGGATCGGCGTCCGCGGCGCGCTGCTCGTGATGCCGGTGGTCATCGCCGCCTCGTCGCTGGGCTACATGATCGCGCCCGTCGTGCTCCTCGGGGGGCTGCTGTCCGCCAGCGACAACGGCCTGAACTACTCCCTGAACCAGTCGGCCCGCGAGGCGCTCTACACGGTCACCTCGCGCACCGAGAAGTACCAGGCCAAGGCCTTCATCGACATGTTCGTCCAGCGCGTCGCCAAGGCCCTCGCCGTCGGGTTGTCGCTGCTCATCACCATGATCTTCAGCGACTTCGAGGACCTCCGCTGGCTGTCGCTGATCACCGTCGGCGGCGCGCTGGTGTGGTTGTTCGCCGCGCGGGCCGCCGGCCGCGAGTTCCGCGCCCGCTCGGGGCAGAGGTGAGCATGCCGCGCCCGCAGACCCTCGCCGCCCTCGCCGCCGCCGTCGCCCTGAGCGCCGCGGCCTGCTCGACGCTTCGGCCCTTCCCCAACGCCGCGCCCATGGCCGTCGACGCCGACCGGCAGCCGTTCTCGCCGCGGCCCCACAAGTACTTCTCGCCCTTTGCCTGGGACGGCCTCGACAGCTCCTTGTTCCGCCCGGTCTCGAGCTTCTTCGCCGTCGATCCGGCGGGCGCGGCCGTCAACGTCAACGCCCTCGACGAGGTGCCCGACTCCAGCTGGTGGACCAACCGGATCGGCCGCGCAGACGGGGCCATCACCCCCGAGGTCCTGGCCGTCGGCCCCTGCCAGGGCGCGCCGCCCCTGGACCCCGCCGGCCCGTGGACGGTCGTCGCCGGCAAGCCCGACGGCGAAAACCCCGGCTTCTTCATCGAGGGCCAGGACGGCAGCCGCTACCTGCTCAAGTTCGACGGGGCCCACCAGGCGCCGCGCGCGACCGCGGCCGACGTCATCGTCACGCGCATCTACTGGGCTGCCGGTTACTTCACGCCTTGCAACCGCGTCGTCTTCTTCGACAAGGGGATCCTCCGCCTCGCCGAGGGCGCCATGGCCGAGCGCTCTAGTGGCGCCAAGGAGCCCATGACCCGGGCCATGGTCGACGCCGCCTTCGCCCGCGCGCTGCGGCTGCCCGATGGGCGCTACCGCGGCAACGCCAGCCTCTTCGTCGCCGGGCGCCCCATCGGCCCCTGGCGCTACGAGGGGACCCGCGACGACGACGCCAACGACGTCGTCCCCCACGAGGATCGACGCGAGCTCCGCGGCGCGAGCGTGTTGGCCTCGTGGGTCAACCACTTCGACTCCCGCGAGCAGAACACCCTGGCCTCGTGGATCCCCGTCGGCCCGGACCGGGGGTATGTCCGTCACTACTACATCGACTTCGGCGACTGCTTTGGCAGCCTGTGGGATTGGGACGCCCTGTCGCGCCGCTGGGGCCACGCCTACGTCTTCGACGCGGGCCAGATCCTCGCGGACTTCTTGACCCTGGGTCTGCTCAGGCGCCCCTGGGACGAGGCGGCCTACGGCCCCACGGGCGAGCTCTTCGGCTACTTCGACGTCAGCCCCTTCGACCCCGACGCGTGGGTCAACGAGTACCCCAACCCGGCGTTCTCACGGCGCCAGGAGGGCGACGCCGCCTGGATGGCGCGGATCATCGCCCGATTCAGCGACGCTCACATCGCGGCCGTCGTGAAGACCGCCCACCTCGAGCCGGCCGTACAGGCCGAGCTCGTCCGCGTGCTCCGCGGGCGGCGCGACGCCATCCTGGCGCGCTTCCTCGGCCCCGAGGGCCTGTCGCCGCTGAGCTTCCCCGAGCTCTCCGACGCTGGCGAGGGGGCGCAGGTGTGCCTGCGAGATCTGGCCGTCGAGGCCGGGGTCGTCGCGCCCGAGGGGCGCCGCTACGCCGCCCGCGGTTGGCTCGGCCTCGACGGGAGCCCCGCGGCGGTCGCGGTCCGCGACGACGGCACGGGTCGACCCTGCCTCACCCTGCCTCGGGCGGCCGCGGCTGAGCCCGACCACCCGGTCTACGCCATCGTCGACGTCCGCGCCGACGATGGCCCTGCAGCGCGCCTGCACCTGTACCAGCTCGGCCCGCGCGCCTACCGCCTGGTCGGTCTCGAGCGGCCCGAGGGCGCGGGCTCACCGTTCGACTGAGCCGCCGCGCCCGGCGCCTTGGCGGCGGCCCCCTCGACGCAAGGACCTTAGGACTACAGGACGCCGCCGAGGCGCTCGAAGACCCAGAAGGCGCCGAGGCCGCCGATGGCGTGAGCCGCCCCGCGCTGCCAGCGCCAGGCGCGCAGCGACGGAGCGAGCGTGGCGATGAGCAGGCCGAGGAGCAGCGCCGCGCCGATGAGCGTGAGCTGCCCGAGCTCGAGGCCGAGGTTGAACCCCAAGAGCGCCTCGACGACGCCGTCCGAGGGCAGGCCCGTGTCGGCCAGCGCCCCGGCGAAGCCGAGCCCATGCAGGAGCCCGAAGGCCAGGGGCAGCGCCCAGGGGCGGCGCGCGATGAGCCCCGGCGGCGCCCCCTGGGAGGCCCGGAGCGCGTCGACGGCCAGCCACACCAGGCTCACCGCGATCGCGATCTCGACCGGCGCCTGAGGGAGCGTGACGACCTCCAGCGCCGCCAGCGCCAGCGTCACGCTGTGCCCCAACGTAAAGGACGTCACCGCGATGATGAGCCCGGCGCCCCGCACGAGCAGCAAGAGCCCGAGGACCAGCAGCACGTGGTCGAAGCCGAACCATAGGTGCGTCACCCCGAGCCAGCCGTAGTCGAGCAGCACCGTCGCCCCGCCGCCCGACGCGGGCACGGTCCAGGTCGGCGCCTCCGCGGTCAGCAGGTGCGCGGCCAGGCCGCCATCGGCGAAGCGCGCCTGGGCGACCGCCTGGGCCGTCGGTCCCGCCAACCCCGCCACCGTCAGCTGCGCGCCCGCGAGCCCGCCCGGCGCGCAGTCCCACACGCGCACGCTCGTCTGGACGTCCCCCTGCGGCGACACCGTCAGCGCGGCCCTGCCCACCTGGCGGCAGGGCGCGTTGAGCTGCGGCCGCAGCTGCCCGGGCGTGTGGGCCTTGAGGGAGATCCGCAGGGTCGCGCGCACCTGCCCGCCGGCCTGCTCCTCGAGGAGCACCGAGGCCGGCGCCAGCGGGTGCGCCGCCGCCGGCGACGCCAGGGTCGCGACCCAGAGCGCCGCGCCTATCACGGTCGCCACGCCCCTCACTGGGCACGCTCCACCGTCTGCCAGGGCCGACTCGCCCTGAGGCGCGCGAGGCCCTCGCGCTGAGCCCGCCGCGCCTGCGCCTGGCGCCAGGCGGCCTCGACCTTGGGCCGCGCCTCAGCCATGGTCGCCGGCCGCGCCGCGGTCCGCGCCATCACATAGACCAGGTGCGCCCCCTGGGTCGAGGCGACCGGGCCGCTCCAGCGCCCCACGGGCAGCGTGTCCACGGCCGCCGCGAACCCCGCGCCCAGCAGGGCCTTTAGCCGCTGCGGCGACGCCGTCACCGCGTAGCCCAAGGCGCCCATGGGGTCGCCCAGCCCGCGGCCCGCGGTCGGGTCGTTCGCGTCGAGCTGGGCGAGGGCCGCGCGCGCGTCGGCCGCGGCCTCCTCACCCCGCCGCCGCGTCGAGAAGAGCACCTGGCGCAGGCCGACGCTGGCCGGGCGCGACAAACGCTCCTGCTGCGCGGCCAGCAGCGCCTGCAGCTCGGCCTCGGAGGGCTCGCGGGCCGCCCGCTCGGCCAGCTCCTCGAGCGCCCGCTCGACGAGGCGCCGCCGCACGATGGGGTCGCTCCGCTCCATCCCTAGCGCCAGGGCGCGGGCGACGAGCTCCGCCTCGCCCTGCCCTGCGAGCGTCGGATCCACGAAGCGCATGTTCTGGGCGAGCCGCTCCCGCGCCACGGGATCCGCCTCGACCCAGCCCTGAGTCAGCCCCATGTCGACAAGGAGCGCCTCGTCGACGGCCGCCTGGCGCGCCGCCGGGCTGGAGTGGGCCGCCACCGGGATGAGCAGCACGGCGCCGGCCTCGCCATCGCCACCATCGCCCACGAGCCAGCTGGCGCCCAGCAGCGCGCCGCCGATGAGCCCAAAGCGCAACAGCGCCACGGGGACCGAGGTGAGCTCAGCCACGGGCGGACGCCTGCCAGAGCGCCGCGGCGAACACTGTGATCGAAGCGAGGTATCGTCTCACGGCCCCAGGTGAGCACGGACCCGCGAGCCGAGTCAACCGCCGTCAGCCGCCGTCAGCCGCCGTCAGCCGCCGCCCCTTGCGCCCCTTGCGCCCCCCCGCCGGCGGCGGCCTCGCGCCGCTCGCGCCGCGGCACCCAGGCGAGCCACAGCGCTCCCGTGGCCAGCTGCAGCAGGGAGAAGGCCACCAGCGCCCCCGACAGGCTCAGGGCCTGCGCCTCGACCAGCCCGGCGGCCGCCAGGGTGACCGCCCCCTCGGTGGCGCATAGAAGCACCATCTCGGCGCCGAAGACCCGGCCGCGGATGACGTCCTCGACCCGCTCTTGCAGGAGCACCGTCGACAGGACCCAGTTGGCGCCGCTGGCCGCGTGGGCCACCAGCACCGGGACCAGCAGGCCCCAGCCCCAGCCGCCGAGCCCCACCGCCAGGTAGGACAGCGCGCTGGTGACGACGCAGGCCCCGAGCACGACGGGCCAGCGGCTGCGGTCGCGGAACAGGCGCCGGGCGAGGATCGGGCCGACGCCGGTGCCGACGCCGCGCGCCGAGTAGAGGATGCCGATGCCGAGGGCGACGTCCTGCGGGGTGAGGCGCCCGCCGACCAGGGTCAGCAGGTACACCAGCCCCCCGCCGCCGACGGCCCAGGCGGTCTTCGCGAGGGCGACTCGGCCCACGCGCGGGTGGCGGTGGAGGTAGGCCCAGCCATCGACGAGGTCGCGGTAGGCGCGGGCGGCGAGGTGGCCGCCCCGCGCGGCGACCCCGAAGGTCTGCGGGATGGTGACGCGGGCGACGCAGGCGGCGCTCACCAGGTAGGTCGCGCTGTCGACGACGAAGATGGCGTCGGCGCCGAGGGCCGCTGTGGCGACGCCGCCGACGGCGGCCCCGACGGCCAGCAGGGTCGACCAGCTGGCGGCCTGTAGGGCGTTGGCGGTCAGCAGCTCGGTCGGGCTGGTGATGTTGGGCAGGGAGGCCCGCGAGGCGGGGTCGAAGACGGCGCCGAGGCCCACCTGCACCGCGAGGAGGATGTAGAGCAGGGGCAGATCGCCGGCGTCCTCGACCAGCAGGAAGCCCAGCACGATGACGGCGCGGGACAGGTCCGCGCCGACCATGAGCGCCTTGCGCGGCAGCCGGTCGGCCACCAGCCCCCCGGGGATCGAGAACAGCGCGAAGCCGAAGAGCTTGATGGCCACCACCAGCCCCAGCGCCAGGGGCGAGCCCGTCAGGGCCTCGACCACGGCGAAGACGGCCATGGTATTGAACCAGTCGCCGAAGAGGCTCACGACGCTGCCGATCCAGAGCAGCCGGAAGGCCCGGTTGCGCCGGATGAGCGCCAGGTACCCCGAGGGCTCGTCCCCCTGATCGCCGGGCGCGGTCAGCGGGCCTCGCCGGCGGCGACGGGGTGACGGGCGACGAAGTCGAGGACCTTGTCGTACCAGGCCCTGATGTTGGGGGGGCGCAAGATCCAGTGGTGCTCGTCGGGGAAGACGAGCAGCTCCGCGTCGACGCCGTGGAAGCGCAGCGCCTCGAAGAGCGCCAGGCTCTCGCCGAGGGGCACGCGGAAGTCCTTTTCGCCATGGATGATCAGGGCCGGCGTCTTCCAGCGCGCCACCAGCCGGCTCGGCGCATAGCGGTCGAAGGAGATCGGGTCGTGATAGGGCGTGTCGCCCATCATCAGCAGCCACCACGAGGGCATGTCGGTGCGGCTGTAGAAGCCGGTCATCGAGAACAGGCCCGCGTGGCTGACCAGCGCCCGGAAGCGATCGGTGTTGCCGCCGATCCAGTTCGTCATGTAGCCGCCAAAGGAGCCGCCCATGCAGGTCATCGCCCGCGCCGGCAGCCCCTGGTCGGCCTCGAGGGCGTCGACGAATAGGCTCAGGTCCTCGTAGCAGCGGCCGCCCCAGACGTTGCCCCAGACGCCGTCCACCCAGCGCTGACCGAAGCCGGTGCTGCCGGCCGGGTTTGGCATCACGACCGTGTAGCCCTGGGCCGCCATCACCAGCGGGTTCCAGCGCCAATGCCACTGGTCGAGCCAGGCGCTGACGGGCCCGCCGTGGATCCACAGGAAGCTCTCGGGGTCACCGCCGCCCTGGGCGGGCGCCGCCGGCTCCAGGACGAAGGCCTGCACGACCCGCCCCTCACCGACGTCCACCGTCAGCTCGCGCGCGGTCACGGCGGCCTGGGTCAGCCCCTCGTCGAGGCCGCTGAGCGCCGCGACCCGGGTCGGCGCGGCCGCGCCGTCGAGGGGCACCAGGTGAGGCTCGGGCGGCGACAACAAGGTGTGGCGCAAGCACAAGAGCGCCGCGCGGCCGGGCACGAGCGCGACGCACGCGTGGGTCCCGCCGGCCGCCACCGGGACCAGCGATCGCACGGCGCCGCTGTCGGCGTCGACGGCGAAGACGGGGTGGCGCCCCTCGTCGTCGGCGGTGGCGATGATCTCGCGCCCGTCGGCGGTCCAGCACCAGGGCGTGGGCCAGCGATCCCAGGCGCCGGTCAGCTCGCGGGCGCCCTCGCCCGGGGCGGCGCCCTCGCCCGGGGCGGCGTCTAGATCGTAGCACCACAGGGTCTTGGGCCCGTAGCGGATGGGCGTGCGCGTGTAGCGCAAGGCCGCCACCCGCCGCCCATCGGGCGAAAAGACCGGGTCGGCGTGGACGACGCCCGCGCCCTCGGCGACGGTCCGGCGGGCGCCGGTCTCGCAGTCGACGACGACCAGCGGGCGATCGTAGATGCGGTCGCTCCGATTGAGGAGCCCCGGGCAGTAGGCGACCACGGCGCCGTCGGGGCTCACGGCCCAGGTGGCCTCATTCAGCAGGCTGTAGCCGGGCATCGGGACCAGGTCGCGGCGGCCGCGGCCCTGCTGGTCGAAGGCGACGAGGTGAGGCACGGCGTCCGGGAGCCAGTGGTCCCAGTAGCGCACCGGCATCGAGCGGTAGTGCAGCGCCGAGGTCGTCATGCGCTTGTCGGCGGCGGCGTGCTGGTCCTCGCGGGCGAGCCGCGGCCGCAGCGAGGTCATCACCACCAGGCGATCGCCCGCGGCCGCGAAGGCGAAGGCGTCGACGCCGAGGGGCTCGTCGGTCAGCGGACGGGCCTCGCCGCCCGCGGCGGGCAGGATCCACACCTGGGCGCGGGGCTCCTGGTCGCGGGGGGCGCCCGAGCGCGGGCGATCGCTGAGAAAGCCCAGGGCGCCGTCGGCGCGGAAGCAGGGCGCCTTGTCCTGGTGATCGCCCACGGTAAGCCTGAGGGGCTCACCGTCGCCGTCCAGCGGGACCCGCCACAGGTCGCACACATAGGCCACCCCGTCGGCGTCGAGGCGCTCGACCGCGGCCGCCGCCCAGCGTCCGCAGGGCGAGGGCACGACGGCCCCGACGCGACCTAGCTCGACCAGGGCGCGGACGTCGAA
>PDWJ01002137.1_pt1 | contig 21956 bp, 10 predicted proteins | sample 1430881 | NCBI WGS metagenome assembly PDWJ01 (sample SAMN01162460, study PRJNA174530) | Oral metagenome, whole genome shotgun sequencing project. | biome: Marine environment; feature: Marine mammal; material: Swab sample of the gingival sulcus; isolation source: swab sample of gingival sulcus... | reverse complement strand
GGCCGTGTCTGGATTCAGGGCGAGCAGTTCTTTTAGTGCCTGTCCGGTCTGTCCCTTGGCTTTGGCTTCCAGCATTTTACCCACCATAATGAAGGTGATGAGCATGGCCGAACTATCAAAGAACAAGGGATTGGCCGGATCAATGAAGAACAGTGAAAATACAGAGTAAAAATACGCCGCAGAGATTCCTAATGAGATGAGCACATCCATGTTGGCCGTTCTGTTTTTCAAAGAATACCAGGCCCCTTCGTAAAAAGCCCGCCCTGAAACAAACTGAACCAAGGTGGCCAGACCAAACATGATGTAATGGGTTGTGGCCATATCAAACAGGCCCAGGTGCATGATGGCCATCATGGGCACGGTGAGACCTAAGGCAAAGAAAAATCGGAATTTCTCTGTTGCCCCGTCTTCGACCGCGTTGTCAGCGCCTTGGCTAGCGGAATAACCCGCCTGGCGGACAATATCCAAGACACCGTTTTCATCCAGCGCTTTGGGATCATAGGTGACAAATCCTTTTTCCAAAGGCAGATTGATGGTGGTCGATTGAATACCGTCGGCCTTTTTAAAGGCTTTTTCAATGGCCAGTGCACAGTTGGCGCAACTCATCCCACTGATATTAAATGAGATTTCGCAAAATTTATCACCACCGATTGGGGGCGCTGTCTCTGGTTCAATCGCGGATTCTGTGATTGCAGCGGCTTGATCCTCACCTTGGATATCTTCAGGTGGTGTTTGAGGTACCAGAAAATAGCCTTCTTCAACGATGATCGTTTTGATTTGCTCAGGGGTGGTTTGGATTGGATCCAGAGTCAGGGAAACCTGTTCCTGTTTAAAAGAGGCATCAACATCTGATACCCCTGGCAGCTTTTCTAAGGCCATGGTCACCGCACGTTCGCAGTGGGGGCACATCATCCCGTATACTTTGAGTTCAAAGGGGCCAGTCATTTATTTTTTCCTAAACGGTTATGTAATCGCCAAATATTGTCACAGGGGACATAACTGATCTTTGAATACAACTGACTATGCGCTTATTTTTCAGTGGCGGTAAAGCCAAACGCGTTGATTTCCTTGATTGCGGTGTCCATGTCAAATTGATTGCCGGGTGTAAAGCGTGCCTCTTTGGCATCCAGGTTGACCTGCACATCCGTAGCCACACTTTCCAGATATTTTTGGACCCGGCCTACACAATGCATGCAAGACATACCTTCTATATTAAGTTTCTTTTCCATTCTTACTCTCCTTTACAGTTGACGTGATTGTTCATGGTTTCATCCGGTTGGGAGGGTAGCCCAGTGTTGTGGTGGCGGCACATTTTAAAATCAAACAGCCAATGCCAGAATCCGGAACTTATCGAAAATGAGCAATAGGCCAATGATGATTAGCAGGCCGCCGGCACATTTATTAATGATTCCCATGAGCCGAGTGGTGCGCTTCATGAAATTTAACATGGAACTGATGAACACTGAAATCAAAATAAAAGGTAGGGCCAGTCCAGCTGAATAGACTGCCAGGAGCAAAACGCCCTCGATGATGGTGTCCTGACAGCCTGCGACAATGAGAATGCTTCCGAGCATGGGGCCGATGCAAGGACTCCATCCCGCCCCAAAGGCCATGCCAATGAAAAAGGTGCCAATGAGATGAAACGGGGTTTCCTTGACATGAAACCGTTTTTCAAATTGGAAACTTTTGATATTGAGAATGCCGAGCATGTGCAGCCCAAAGATCAATATGGTACCGCCCCCGACATAGCGAACCACCCACGAGTATTGCGAAGCCAGTCCCCCAAGCCAGGATGCAGACGCCCCAAATAGAATAAATATGGTTGAGAATCCCGCCACATAGGCCAAGGTTGAAAGGATGACTTTATGTCGAATTTCTTTGTTATCTGCCGTTAGCTCATCCACGGACAGTCCAGTAATGAATGAAAAATATGCCGGAATCAGCGGCAACACACAAGGGGACAAAAAAGAGAGTAGACCAGCCGCAAACGCTGCTGGGAATGTGATGGTTTCCGTAAACATTCGGTATGGTTCCTTTCCCTGGGGGTCTGATTGTACGGATTTCTATAAAAATCTTACTTCAAGCTAAGTATTCTCTCTATGCTTTGCAATGTTTTGCTTGAAAAAAAGCATTTTTTTGCAATATATTTGAACTTTGTTTCTCATGGGTATCATTTTGATCTGGAATAGTATATACCATGCGCTGAAATGATAGCGTTGAATACCCCCCCTAAAAAAAGCGGTTGTCCCTGGGATGCCACTCAGGGCGATCCAAACCATGGAGTATAGATGATGGCGAAGAAAAAAAAAGAAACCACATTGATGGATAAGGTCGTTTCCCTTTCAAAACGCAGAGGATTTGTTTATCCAGGATCCGAGATCTACGGCGGGCTGGCCAATGCCTGGGATTTTGGTCCCCTGGGTGTGGAATTGCTCAACAACCTCAAGGCGGCCTGGTGGAAAAAATTTGTCACCGAGCGGACCGATATGGTTGGGCTGGATGCGGCCATCCTTATGAATCCAGACACCTGGGTGGCGTCCGGCCATGTGGGCAGCTTCTCTGACCCCCTGATGGATTGTAAAAAGTGTAAAGCCAGAGAACGGGCTGATAAGCTGGTGGAAGGCTGGCAGCACGATCATGCCTCGACAGAAGCGCCGGAGAACTGGGCTGGTGAAAAAACACCGCCCCAGGATATGTTGGATTTCATAAACGCCAAACAGATCACTTGTCCCCAGTGCAAGGCCCTGGACTGGACACTGCCGAAAGCCTTTAACCTGATGTTCAAAACCCAGCAGGGTGTTGTTGAGGGAGAAGGCAAGGATATTTACTTGAGACCTGAAACTGCCCAGGGTATTTTTGTAAACTTTAAAAATGTCCAGACCACATCCCGTAAAAAAGTGCCCTTTGGCATTGCCCAGATCGGCAAAGCCTTCAGAAATGAAATCACCCCGGGGAACTTCGTGTTTCGGACCCGTGAATTTGAGCAGATGGAAATTGAATTTTTCTGCAAACCCGGCACTGAACTGACGCACCACGAGTACTGGAAGACGTTTTGCATGGACTGGTACACGGGGTTGGGTGTCAATCCAGATGCTCTGCGCATGAGGGACCATGACAGCGCTGAACTGTCTCATTACTCCAATGCCACCTCGGATATTGAATACAAATACCCGTTTGGATGGGGGGAGCTTTGTGGTATTGCGTCGCGGACCAACTATGACCTGTCCCAGCATATGGCCCATTCCTCAAAGGATATGCAGTATTTTGATGAAGTGGCCAAAGAAAAATATATCCCCTTTGTCATTGAACCGTCTCTGGGGGTTCAGCGGTCTGCCCTGGTTTTCCTCTGCGATGCGTATCATGAAGAAGAAGTCAATGAGGGCGATACCCGTGTGGTCCTTAAACTGCATAATCAGCTGGCACCCATTAAAGTGGCGGTTATGCCCCTTTCCAAAAAGTTGAGTGACGGTGCAGAAACGGTATTTAGAGAGCTGGTACAAGAGCTGGGCGTAAAAATTGATTTTGACGTCCAGGGCAGTATCGGAAAACGCTATCGCCGCCAGGATGAAGCCGGAACACCGTACTGCGTGACCTTTGATTTTGATTCTCTGGAAGATGGGTCTGTTACCATTCGTGAACGGGATACAATGGATCAACAGAGAATGCAAATTGATGCGCTGCTGGAATTTTTCAGAGCCGCCTTTAAATATTAATATCTTCGGTACGACTATCTTATATCTGCATGTGCAAGTATCCGCATGGTCGATTCGTTTTTATTGATTGCGTCGGGTCGGGCCGCAGCAAACGCCTGGGTCCGACCATGACGTTTTATATCATGGTTTGAATTTCCATCAATGCCTTGTCAAGACGTTTTGCAGAGATTTTAAACCGTGTTTTCAGTTCCTGGGCATAGACGGAAATTTTATACTCTTCCAACATCCAGAAAAAGTCCTCCACCTTCTCTGTTTTCTCTTGGGATGTCTGGTCTGTCAGTCCTTCGATCAGGGCGTTGAGTCTGCGCTCAAACGGCGCGATCAGCGCCGCTTTTTTCCCTTCTTTAATCGGGTTATCCACAGCTCTTCGTGCCCGGACCGTGAGACATGAAAGATGCCGAGGCAGGTGGCGGATTCGTTCCAGGCCATAGAGTTCCGGGAAGTGGGGCGGACATATATTTTTAAGTTCGTTAAATATCCGGGTCAGGGCGTCAAAAGGCAGGGGCCGATCCTTGTATTTGAGTGAGAGGTTCTGGATTAAGGTGAAACAGGACTCATATTCCTGTCCCACGGCCATCACGGCACGAATGACCTCTTGTCCGCTTTGATAGAGGACGGGTTTAAGCGCTTGTATATGTTTCTCAAAGGCCTTTCGGGTTCGAATGTCTTTTTCTAAAAACTCCCGGGCCGTGCAATTGTAAACCATGTCCTGGAATGTCGTGGCAGTTTTCGCTGCCTTTGATTGAAAATAGGGTGCGATGTGTTTTAACTCTCTGTTTGTTTTGATGTCTTTTTTTAGAGCGTTGATATGATCCGGGCATGCCCGTTCAAACAAGCGTGCCACGCCTTTTTTATGACTGGTAACGGCAGCCGTTTTTGATTTAAACAATCTGAGTGTCAGTTTTTTTTCAGGCCCTTCAATTTTCAGCCCCATGAATACTTGACGTGAGAGTCCGTTGTTTTGTTCCAGTGGGATGGATGGTGGAAGATCTGGAAAATCCCATCTCACGATATTGGTCTTTTCGTATTGGGCCCGTGCCCTGTCAAATGCATTGCTTTTAGACGGGGACCGCTCTGTCTGAAATTGGCCAAGTGCCGCCAGGTCCCTGAGGGATTTGATTTCCTTGTCCTTATCATCCCGGATGGAAATGCGCATTTTTAAGTGATCGGGCAAACTGCTGTCAGACCAGGTGTCCGCTGGAATGGTGAATTGATAATGCTCCCGGATAAATTCGGATAGTCTTGTATAAAGGGGTTTGTTGCTCTGGGGCATCTCCCGGGCAATACGGTCAGCTGTGTTCTGTATTGGTACCAGTTTGATGCGGTATGCTTTGGGCAGCGCCCTGATCAGGGCCTGGATTTTTTCTTTAAACAATCCCGGTACCAGGGTGTCTACCTGGTTGCGGGAGATCAATGCGGTGGCATCTGCTGGCACCTTCAAGGTGACACCGTCAGACGCAGCACCAGGATTAAATTCGTAGCTTAGGGCAAATTCACCCTGGTTCATGGTGATCCGATCTGGAAACTGGGCCAAAAGGTCTTCATCCACCCTTGATTTCTGGAGGTCTTCCAAGGACATACGAAGAAATGTGTCGTCTTTTTGGTCTTTGATAAACCGGGCAAAGGTGCGGATATTGTAAAAGGGTTTGGGAAGGCGGGACTGATAGAACAGGAAAATTTCCTCCTCAGACGCCAGGATATCCCGCTGTCGGGTCTTATTTTCCAGCTCTGTCACCTGGTCGATGAGTTTAAGATTATGATCCATGAACCCAAATTTTTGAAATATCTCTCCGTTTACCAGGGCGTGGCGGATGAAAAGTGTCCCGGCTTCTTCAGGATTTATTTTGCCATAGGCAACGCTGCGGCCGGAAACGAGGATTAAGCCGAACAAGGATACTTGTTCCTTGGCCCTCACTTCCCCTCGTTTTTTCTCCCAATGGGGATCGCTATAGGTTCGGGTGCATAACGTGCCTGCGATTTTTTCAATCCAATCGGGATCAATGTTGGCCACACATCGGGCAAACAGCTGGCTGGTTTTGACATATTCTGCGGCCACAATCCAGTCACCAGCGCTCTTGAACAGGCCGGATCCAGGAAAGATCGCGGCCTGCTGTCCCTTTGCCGCTGTATAGATATTGTTTTCTTTTTTATGGGCAATACCGGCCAGATACCCATGGAGCAGGGATTTGTGAATGGCAATGTAAAGGGGACCGCCGTGCTCAAAGGTTTTGGATTTCAGGTGCCGGGTCTCAGGCGTTGGCGGCAGGGCACCATCTGCTGTAACCCCGTGCTCTTTGAGCAGGCGTGTGACCTGGCGATGGATGTCCTGCCATTCCCGTAACCGCTTAAAGGATAGGTAGTTTTCCATGCACCATTTTCTAACTTTTGACCTGGATTTCAATCGGTTACCCGCATCCTGACAGGCATTCCAAATATTGAGCAGGGTGATGAAGTCCGATGAGGGGTCTTTAAACTGGCTATGTTTCTGGTCTGCGGCTTGGGCTTTGTCTGCCGGGCGCTGGCGGATGTCGGACACCGTGAGCGCGGTGGTGATGATCACCGCCTCTTTCAGACACCCCGATTTTCCCGCTTCGATGAGAATCCGGGACAGTTTGGGATCCATGGGCAGCCGAGCCATGACTTGTCCTATGGGGGTCAGGGCAAATGCTTTCCCCTTTTGAGGGCGGCGTGTCTTTTGGGGGCGGATGGCAGACAGTTCCAGCAGGATGTCAAATCCGTCCTTGATGCTTTTGGGGGCTGGTGCATCAATAAAGGGAAAGGTCGAGACATCCCCTAGCTTCAAGGAGATCATTCTAAGAATAACTTCGGCCAGATTGCTGCGCAGGATTTCCGGTGCCGTAAAAAAGGGACGGCTGTTAAAGTGATCCTCATCGTAAAGCCGGATACAGATGCCGTTTTCCACCCGGCCGCAACGGCCCATACGCTGGTTGGCCGATGACTGGGAGATGGGGCTGACGGGCAGGGCCGTTGTCCGGGTCCTGGGGGAATACGCAGGAATTCTGGCCAGCCCTGTGTCCACCACATATTTAATCCCTGGGATGGTCAAAGAGGTTTCCGCTACATTGGTAGATACCACCACCTTCCGGCCGGCACCGGTGGCAAACACCTTTGCCTGTTCCTTGGCCGATAGCCTTGCAAACAGGGGAAGAATCGTGACGCCGGGATGATTTTTCCCTTTAAGAATTTCCATGGTCTCCCCAATATCCTGTTCTGTGGGCATGAAAATTAAAATATCGCCGGAACGGGTCTGGCTGAGGATGTTGGCTGCGGCGCGTGCAGCCGCCTCCACATATCCTTGGTCGTCGGTTGCCGTATCGGTGCTGCCTTTGGATGTGTCAGTGGATTCTTCGGATTCAATGGGCGCGTATCTCAATTCCACCGGGAACATCCGCCCAGACACCTCAATGACCGGGGCATTGTCAAAGGCTTTGGAAAATTTTTCAGTATCAATGGTGGCCGAAGTGATGATAAGTTTAAGGTCTTTTCTTTGTTTAACCAGACGGCGCAGGATGCCCAGGGTGAAGTCGATATTCAAGCTGCGTTCATGGGCCTCGTCCACAATGATGGTATCATATTGGGTGAGAAATCTGTCCTGCTGAGTTTCCGCCAAAAGGATGCCGTCGGTCATCAGTTTGATATGGGCATGGGCCGGGGCATGGTCGTCAAAGCGGATCTTGTATCCTACGGATTGACCCAATCCCTGGTTCAATTCAACGGCGATGCGTTTGGCAACGGTCATGGCGGCAATCCTGCGGGGCTGGGTGCAGCCGATCATGCCAGCAGTGCCGCGTCCTGCTGCCAGACAGAATTTGGGAATCTGTGTCGTTTTTCCTGAACCGGTTTCCCCAGAGATGATCACCACGGGGTGATCTTTGATGGCCTGGATAATCGCCTCTTTTTTTGAAGTGATGGGCAGATCTGGATCAAAGGCTACTTTGGGGAGACTGTCGGCACGGGCCTGCCTTTGGGCTGCGGATGCCTGTGCGATTTTCAGCAGTGCCTGGGGATTTTTTTTTGCTTTTTTAAGGGCGTTCAGACGTTTTCGCAGCCCATGACGGTCCCTGCACATGGCGTTTTGGATCAATTTTTCTATAGTGATGTACGCGTTTTTCATGCCAGAAATACTATCTCACGAAGTTTAAAAGTCAAATATGACGGATTGAAATTTTCATAGGCAGCTGAATACCGGACAGCTGAATACTGCATAGACCATTGAAGTATAGCGGTTACAGGACGTCATGATTTCGGCACTGTATCTGTTTGCCAGGATCACTGGATTATGATAATAAAACTGCATTATGACTCAAATTATCAGTATTGCAAACCAGAAAGGCGGGGTTGGAAAAACAACTACTGCGGTGAATCTTTCTGCAGCGTTGGCCCAACTGGGTAAAAATGTACTTCTTGTGGATTGTGATTCCCAGGCAAATGCAACCACAGGTCTTGGTGTGGATAAACCGTCTTTGACAGCCTCCCTTTACGACGGATTGATCGGCGAAACTGATGTTGACGCGCTTTTGATACCTACCATGCTCAAAAAAATGATGCTGATTCCAGCCAATTTGGATCTCATTGGATTTGAGGTGGAGATGATGGCCGACCCTAATCGTCACGCCTGTCTCAAAAATTTAATCGAACCAGTGATCGACCGATTTGAGTTCATCATTATCGATTGTCCGCCCGCATTGAGCCTGCTAACGCTCAACGCATTTTCTGCCTGCCATTCTGTCGTGATTCCACTCCAAAGCGAATTTTTTGCCCTTGAAGGTCTCGGACAGTTGCTGGACACTGTTAAACGGGTAAAACAATCTTTTAATCCGGGATTGAAAATTAAGGGAATTTTGCTGACCATGTTTGACAAACGGACCAATCTTTCCAAAAACGTGGTGGATGACGCCCGCCAATATTTCAATGATTTGGTATTCAAAACCAAAATCCCCAGAAATGTTAAACTTGGGGAAGCCCCTTCCTACGGCGTGCCTGTTCTCCTTTATGATAAAGCGTCCCAAGGATCTAAAAGCTATATGGCATTTGCAAGGGAATTGCTGAAACGATGATGAAAAAAAAGAAAAAAAATACCGGTCTTGGCCGGGGAATCTCTGCCCTCATTCCTGATTTTGATATAGAAACACCCAATGCGGGATCTGATTTTTTCTTTTGCGATGTGTCGCAAATCAGGCCTAATCGCTATCAGCCTCGAATCCGTTTCAGCGAGGAGGAACTTGAACGGTTGAAAAAATCCATTGCACAGCAGGGGGTGCTTCAACCGTTGCTGGTCCGTAAAATGGACGGGGCCTACGAACTCATCGCAGGGGAGCGGCGGCTGAGGGCGGCCAAAGCGGCAAGTTTAACTGAAGTCCCTGTAATTATATTGGATCTCACCGATGAACAGGTGCTTGAAGTCTCTATTATTGAAAATATTCAGCGGGAAAACTTAAATGTGCTTGAGGAGGCTGAAGCCTATTTTCGTTTAATTGACGAATTCGGTTACACCCAGGAAAAGGTGGCCCGAAAAATCGGTAAGAATCGGTCTACCATTGCCAATCTGCTTCGGCTACGCGTCCTGCCCCAGCAAATTAAAGACAGTTTATTGGCAGAAAAAATTTCCATGGGACATGCCCGGGCCCTTCTCGGGGGCGGCAGCGAGGAAAATCAGCTCTATCTGTTTGGACAGGTGCTGGCCCGAAAACTGTCTGTCCGGGAAACCGAGCGCCTGGTTAACCAAGCCAAAAAAGCCGCCAAACCTCTTGCAAAACAAATGAGTTCGGACGAGCGGCGGTTTCTGGAACAGACCTCTAACCGAATTGCTGACCGGATTAACAGTTCGGTAAGTATAAAGAAAAACGGGGAAAAGGGGAAAATCGAAATCAAGTTTAAGTCTAGTACGGAATTTAATCGTCTTGTTGAATTGTTGAGTGGGTTGTCATGAAAATTTCCGTTGCGAAAACAGCGGGGTTTTGCATGGGCGTTCGCCGGGCAGTGGATATGGTGCTCGATGCCGCGAATAAATCCGATGCGCCGATTTTTACTTATGGTCCTTTGATCCATAATCCCCAGGTTCTTGAGATGCTGGAGAGCAAGCAGATCCACCGCTTGGACAGTATCCCTGTAAAGGGAGAGGGAATTGTGCTGGTCAGGGCCCATGGGGTACCGCCGGAAGATGAACGCGCATTGGCCGATGCCGGGTTTACTGTGATCAATGCGACCTGTCCCCGCGTGGTTCGGGTTCAAGTCATCATCAAGAAATTTGCCCAGAAAGGATATGCCACCATTATTATCGGAGACAAGAAGCATCCTGAGGTGGTGGGACTTTTGGGATACGCCCGGGGAAACGGCCATACGGTGACGACCATGGCACAGTTGGCCGCACTGCCCCGGTTTGAAAATGCGGTTGTGGTGGCCCAAACCACTCAAAATACAAAATTTTATGAAGACATTAAAGCGTGGTGCCGTAAACATGCACCCCATTATGAACTCTATGATACCATCTGCGGGTCAACGGAAAAACGGCAGAATGAAATCAGGCAGTTGGCGCAAATCAACGATGCGGTTATTGTTGTCGGTGGTAAAGAAAGCGGCAATACACGGCGTCTGGCCCAGGTTGCACAAGAGACAGGTACCCCTTCTACCCATATTGAATCCGTTGAAGAGTTGGACTATAGCAGCCTGGCATCGGCACATTCCATCGCGATTACTGCCGGCGCCTCTACGCCCAACTGGATCATTAAAGACACCTGCCAAAAGGTTGAGCATGCGCTGCGCGACAGCCGTCCTGTGACAGGTAAAGTCATGGATGTTCTGGATGTGGTGATGACAACCAACCTGCTCTTGGCACTGGGCGCTGCATGTCTCACATTTGGGGCGGCGAGGATTCAGGGCGGCGACAGTGCCTTGGTGTATGCTTTGATCGCCATGTTTTACGTGTTGTCCATGCAGGTCGTCAATAATGTCATGACCATCAAGGCGGATACATATAACAAGCCGCACCGGGCTCGCTTCTATAAGGCCCATAAACCATGGTTAGTGGGGCTGGCAGTCGGCGCAAGTCTTTCAGGGTTGTATCTTGCTGGTACCCTGGGTGCCTTATATCTATTAGGTATTTTATCCATGACCCTTTTGGGATTTTTGTATGATATTGATATTATTCCCAAATTCATGGGGGGGAGTCGATTCCATCGCATTAAAGATGTCCCTGGATCCAAAACGGTGCTCATTGCCGCTGCCTGGGGCGTGGTGACCAGCTTGATACCGGCCTTTGCAGATGGCACTGACGTCCTGCTTGCCTTGATTGCGTTTTTATTTGCAACGGGTTTGGTGTTTTCAAGAGCCGCCTTTGCAGATATTCTCGCAGTGCAGGGGGACCGGATCGCTGGTAAGGAGACCCTTCCCATTTTGCTTGGGGAAACTAAAACCTTGAAAGTGATCCGTTACACCCTGATATTTACGGCGGTTATGCCAGTGGTGGCTGCCATTTCAGTTTCAAGATTTTCTGTGGCTTGGATGGCATTGGTGCCAGGCACCATGCTGTTACTGATTAAAGCCTATCAGGACGACCGATTTTTATCGAGTAGTCGTTATGAAATCCTTTTTGAATCATTGTTTATACTGGCCGGGGTAATTGCACTAATGATATAAATCCAACCCATTGTGGAGGACCCTATGGCAAAAAGGCCTGAAAAACAATCTGACATTCCGTTGATCGGGATGCTGGCCGTGAAAAATCGCTTGATTACAAAATCAGAGCTTCTGGCCGGGGTCAACCATTGCCAGGGGGCCAAAGATATTGATCATGCGCTTGAGGCCTATTTTATTGCCGAAGCATTGATATCAAAAAAAAACATCCATCGTCTTGCTGTGGCAGCTAAAGCCATAACCATCCGTCAAAAAGAACTTAGATTCGGTGCCATTGCCATTGCCAAAGGGTATATCAATAAAAGTGTTTTGGAACTTGCACTTGAAGACCAGAAGGCCGATTTGAAGCAGGGACGAAAACCAAGATTGATTGGTGATATGATGGTTGAAGCGGGGCTTTTAACGGCAAAACAACGGGATTTCATTCTTAAAATGCAAAAGCGCGGCTGTACACAGGTCGCTGATGAAGGTCGCATTCTCCCGGATATACCGTTGCCTGCTGAAACGAAGGAAGGCAATAGGGGGGCAGGTAAAGCGCCTTGTTCAGTCGTGTCTCCGTCCAACACCCAAGACGGGCCATCGTTGCTGCAACAAACATGCATCAGTGGCGGTGTAATGCTGCAGGTTGCTGCAGATTTCATGAGCGCTTTTTTGATTAAAGGGTCTGATTTTGATGATAGTGTGTCAGTCTCGGATATCAAAACGGATTTACTCGATAGAGGGATTGTGACTGGAGTTGCCGATGACCAGATGATACAGGGCTTTATTCAGTCCTCGGGATTTAAGACAAAATCGTTCAAGGTCGCCAAAGGGATTTATCCTCATGAGGGGCAAGATGCCAAGGTGGTCTATTTTTTTAGTACCGACTACCTGAAAGCGGGCGGAATGGATGAAAACGGCACCATTGATTTCAGGCAGCGCGGTGAAATTCCTTTGGTTGAAAAGGGGACAGTGCTTGCAGAAAAAACGCCGCGGGTGAAACCTCGCTCGGGGTTAAATATCTATGGCGAAAAAATTTCCATGCCCCCGGTCACCGATAGGGCCTTAAGGTATGGGAAAGGCGCCGTACTTTCAGAAGATAAATGTAAAATTCTGGCCGCAGTTCGCGGGTATCCTAAATTTTCATTGGGCGGTGTGATTTTTGTCCATGAGGAGTATGTGACTGGTTCAGATGTGGATTTTCAAACCGGCCACGTTGAGTTTGACGGTAGAGTCAATGTTCAAGGGTGTATTAAATCTGGCTTCAAGGTTCGGGGCAGCGATATCAAGGCCATTGAGATTGACGGTGGAATGGTGGAAGCCGATGGGGATCTGAGGGTAGCTGGCGGAATTAATGAAGGAAAGATTTATGCCCGCGGCAATGTGTATGCCAAATTCATTCTGTCTTCGGAGATTTTGTGCATGGGCGATGTCTATGTGGAAAAAGAAATTGTGGATTGCACCATTCACGCAGGTGGTGCCTGTTCTATTTTTCAAGGGAAATTGATTGCCTCTAACGTATCTGCCAAAAGGGGATTGATGGCTCGAAATATCGGCACTGAAATGGGTGGGCCTTCGGTGATTACGGTTGGGGAAGATGGCTTTTTGGCAAAAGAGTTAGCCTTAAATTCTGAGAAGATTGCGGCGGTTAAAGAAGAGCGCGCGACATTGGAAGGTAAAAAATCGAACGCAATATCCCAAAAAAATGAATTGAATGAACAAATTCCTGGGTTGGCCCATATCCAGGACCGATCCCAATTGGCCCAAGCTGAAATTCGCAAACAGCTCAAGTCCTCCATGGGTAAATCTGAAAAAGAACAATTGACCCATAAACTTTCAGAGCTTGAACGCGCTGCCGCCCAAGCGGAAAAAAATATAGACCAATGCTTCAGTAAAATTGACACATTTGACACTCTGATCAATACGATCGATCAGAAATTGGAGCGGTTGGATGATACCCTGGAAACGTTGAATCAGGAACGGATTAATGTGACCCAGTGGTCCCATGACACTCCCGGATCCCCCCGCGTGGTGGTTGAGGGCGGGCTGTTGTCGGGCAGTAAAATTATAGGGCCAAACAGCAAAATGACCGTGAATACAACGCTTACCCATGTCCAGATTTTTGAAACCCTTTCCGGGAATACGGATGCCCAGGGCGGGCCTGTCTATCAAATGAAAATCGGGAATTACAGGGGTTGACAATCACCGAGGTTTATCGGCCATCTCATTTCCCATCAATTGGTTTATTTTGATGTCTTTTGCCCGCCACAGTTCGTTCAACCAGCTATAGAGATGTGATTTTGAGTTGTCATCGTTTAAGTTGCTATCTATAGGGATATGGCTGATCGGGATCACTTCAATATCCACCATTACGTTTTTTACCCTGCCAGAAAGAAACTCCCAGAAACTCGGTCTGTGGCCTGGGTAGACAATGGTGACGTTGATTAGTTTTTGCAGGTATTCTCCCATTGCCCCGAGTACAAATCCAATTCCGCCAGCCTTAGGTGGCAACAGATGGGTGTATGGGGAAGCGTTACGCTTGTGTTTTTCAGGGGTGAATCGGGTCCCCTCCACAAAATTCATCACTGAGATCGGGGTATGTTTGAATTTCTCACAGGCCGCTTTTGTACTTTCAAGATCCTTGCTTGCCAGATGAGGGTTGGCCTCCAAGAATGCTTTGGAGTAGCGTTTCATAAACGGAAAATCCAGTGCCCACCACGCCAGACCGAGGAAAGGCACCCAGATCAGCTCTTTTTTTAAAAAAAACTTGAGCATGGGGATTTTACGATTGAATATGTTCTGAAGTACCAGAATATCCACCCAGGATTGATGATTGGAAACAACCAGGTACCATTCCCTTCGACTTAGCGTCTCAAGCCCCCGGACATCCCAGTGGATCTTGTTGAAAAATGAAAAATTGAGACGGTTTATACTGATCCAAAGGGTGGCAATACCGATGAGACACTTGTCTATTACAACAATGAACCCTTTGATTGGAATGACAAATTTTAAAAGAGAACTCAGGAGCAAGGGAACGCAGAGCACAATGGTATTTAGCAAAATGACTATAAATGAGAGCCCTCCTTTCAAGGGGGCAGGAAGAAAATCCAACATACATCAAACCTTGTAGAATCCGTCCTGTTTTTTGTATCAACGCGTGTCTTTCATAAAATTGCGGTTTATTGATAAATCTTTCACGCGATTGGGTCAATACTAAATTTGCGGTTGTCTGCCGCCCGGTTATTTTTCATATGCAGTGATATATTTTTTAACTGTACGGCGGTCAAGGCCGGTTTTACGGGCGGTTTGTTCATAGGTGCCCAAGGTGTCGTAGAGGAGCTTGCAATATCCGGCCACAAGATCAGGAACGATGATGGTACCTTGTTCGATGCCTTGGGCGAGGAGTTGGGAAAGGTCCATTTTGCAAGAATTTTTGGTCGGTTTGCCACTGTAATCTCTGCGCAGAAGAACGCTTCTGACGCATTGCTCCAGCTCCCTGACATTGCCTGGCCATGGGTAATCTGCTCCCAGGTTTCGTCCGATGATCCGTTTTACTTTTTCTATCAGTTTGGGGGAACGCGTGCCTGTCATTCGGTGAATGACAAAATCCAGAAGGGTGTTCAATTCTTCTGGATCCTCTTTGATCCGTTGTTTTAAGGGGGGCACCTCAATGAGATCCGAGCAGAGTCGGTAATAGAAATCATCCCTGAACACCTCTCCGGCCATTATTTTTTTTCGGGGCTGGTTGGTGGCACCGATGACCCGGCCATTGAACCGTTCCTCAGCGTGGGCGCCCACCGGGATGAAGTGGCGTTCCTGAAGCACCCGGAGTAGTTTGATCTGAACATGGTTGGGAATTTCTCCGATTTCATCCAGTAAAATCGCACCATATGGGCTGCACCTTGAAAAGGCACCCTGGTAATTTTCCACAGCGCCGGTAAAGGCACCTTTTGTGTGACCGAAAAGTTCTGATTCCAGAAGGGTTTCGGGGTACTGGGACAGGTTAATGGAAGAAAAAGCCTGGGTAAAACTTTGGGTAAAACATTTGGTTTTGGGGTCAAAGGGGATGAAGCCAGACCGGCCGATGGCGTTGGCTGCTGTACCCTTTCCTGTGCCGGTTTCTCCTAACAGCAGTGTGGAGAAGTCTTCCATTCGGTGCCATAGGCACTGGTCGTAGAGCTTCATATTGGAGGTGAAGACATTGTACCACAGGTGCTTTTTTAAGGTCCGCATGCACGGACTGTTGCCGACCAGGGTGCTGGAAATAAAATAAAAGGCCCGGCGCAGTTGAAAAGACAGGGCAAAATAATGGTAGAAGTCATCGGCATCAAATCCTTTGCCAACCCAGATCGCTTTGGCATCATCTGCAAAATCGGCCCGCACCGGTGTGTCTCCGGCAGCAATTTGTTCTTTGATATGTTGGTCAAACTGTCCTCTGAACGTATGGAAAATGTCAAAGAAATAGACGACCTGAATTAATTCTCTGTCCTCTTTGATGTAGGCATCAATATGACTATTATGCGTCTTTTCAAGTAGGGTTAACCGACGGTTAACCTCTTGATAGACCATGTCCTTACTCTCTTTGCCGGAAATAAAAGGGAAAAAACTGGCAATACGCTTGTCCAACCGTTCTCTCAATCGGGAAAAGGGATTGGCAAATGCCGCATTATGTACCGTTCTGAAAAAATGTCTTTCTTCTGATGAAAGGCGCAATGGCTGTGTCATAGCATCTCCAAAATTAAGGTGTACATATTTGTACATTGAATGAACATAAAATGCAAATATGGCTGCCGAACATTTAAGAAGTGGGCAGTGCATGTCTTCATCTAACTCCCTGCTGATTCAAATGATTCTTTATAAAACAAGGATTTAGGTTAAGATGGCACGATTTTTGATTATAGTAGAGCAACATCTTATTTCTAGCTTTTATTTCTAACTTTAAATGGAGATTTTATATGATTACAAGGATACTGAACTCAAGACTGCCATTGATGGTGTACACCCCTGTCAAAGTTTTTGATATCAGTTATTTCCATGCCATATACAATGCCGGTGCCCTGCCGGTTTTTGATACCGAGTTTTTGAGCCGGGAAGACCTTGTTCAAAAAGCAGCACAGCTTGCCGGTGAACCCCTTCAGTTCGGCCTTCGGCTGGCCTATCACGACCATGATACCATTGACACCTTAAGGCGGGAAAATATTCAAAACCTGGACGCCTTGATCGTTCCGATCAAGGCAACAGACACTCCGGCGGACCTGAAACGATTTCATAGCACTAAAATCGTGCTTGAACTCAAAGATATTCATCTGACCAAGGCTATTTCCGCCATTGATCCCCATGCCCTGGTGGTGAAAGGCAATGAAGCTGCAGGACAGGTCTCCCGGTATTCGTCCTTTATATTGATGCAGTGGTACCTGAAAAACAGCCGACTGCCATTGTTTGTCCACGGTGGCGTCGGGCAGTATACTGCCGCGGGCATGCTGGCCGCTGGTGTCTCTGGGTTTGTCATGGACAGTCAGGTGCTGCTGGCCAAAGAAGCCCCAGTGGCAGATAATTTCAAAGACCTTTTGGCTGGTGTGGATGAAAGTTCCTCCACTGAAATTACCTTTCGGGACGATGAAATTTATCGGGTGTTTGCCAAATTGGGCACCAAGGTAGTTAAGGATCTCAAGGAAGAGGCCGTCTTGCTGGCAGAACAAGAAAACGGCGAAATTTATCCCGCCATTGCCGATAAAATGACCGCCCTTGACAATGCCGATGTTGCGTTTCTCCAGTCCTTGTTTTATTTGGGGCAGGACGGTATTTTCGCCAAGGAATTTGCCAAAGGGTCCAACACCTTGGCCGATATCATTGATCAGTTTTTTACCACCTTGGGGGAACATCTGGATGATGTTGATGCCCACGATCCTGTGAAAAAGGGTTCTGCCTTTGCCAAAGATCAGAATACCGATTATCCGCTCATCCAGGGGCCCATGGCCAATATTTCTGATAATGCAGCGTTTGCGGCTAAAGTCCTTGAAGCAGGGGCCTTGCCCTTTTTTGCCGTGGGCAGTCTGCCCGAGGACCTGGCAGATGAGATGATAAAATCCGGCGCCAACACGCTGGATAACTATGGTGCAGGGCTGGTGGGCATTGAGGCCTTCAATCCCCAGGTAGACGCTCACCTGGACATGGTTAAACAGTATAAGGTGCCCTATGCCCTTTTTGCCGGCGGCATTCCATCTCAGGTGGTTGAACTTGAAAAGGCGGGCACCAAAACCTTTTTGCACACACCGTCTGTCTCAATGATGGACAACGCCATTGAAAACGGCTGCACCCGGCTTATTTTTGAAGGCGGTGAGGCCGGCGGCCATGTGGGGTCTCTGACCTCTATGGTGCTCTGGGATGCCGCCATTTCCAGTCTGGTCAACGGCAATCGCGATTTGTCTAAGCTGTCTTTAGTATTTGCCGGCGGCATTACCACCCAGTTTGCCTCGTTTTTCATTTCCGGCATGACCTCATTTTTGGCAGCAAAGGGGACTAAAATTGGTCTTCAGGTGGGGACGGCCTATCTGTTCGCCAAAGAAATCGTGGAGACCAAAGCGGTTCAAAAGCAGTATCAGGACATTATCATTGAACACGACCAAACGGTTATCATTGGTAAAACCCTGGGGCTGGCCTCTCGAACAGCACCCACCCCCTATGCCAAGCAGATGACCGAGTTGGAATCGGAGATGATTCGGGAAAAAGTACCCTTGGACGAGCGGAAACGTGCGTTTGAAAAACGAAACATCGGATCGTTGCTCATCGGTGCCAAGGGCTTTTTGCCGGATTTCAACCATCCCGGAAAGGAACACTACACCTGGTACGAAGGTGAGAACTATCGCAATAAGGGGAATTTCCTGGTGGGTGACAGTCTGGCGTTTTACAATTCGCCGGTGACCATCCAGGAGATCCACGACGGGTATTTCACCAATAAAAGCCAGTTGTTTCGTCACCTCAACGGGTTAGAGATATTTTCAAGTCCTAAGTCCAGAATCCAAGATGAAATCGCTGTTGTGGGGATGGGCTGTACTCTTCCCCATGCCGATACGCCGGATGAACTGTGGCAGAATATTCTGGATAAAAAATATTCAATTCGCCCCATGCCCGAGTCTCGCATGGATCGAAGCCTTTATTACGACACCAATCGTAAGGCCGAGGACAAAACCTACACAGATCTGGCCGGTCATGTGGACCATTTTACCTTTGACCGGGAACGGTTTGGGTATTTGGACGGAAAAGACAGGTATTTGTCTCGCAGCCAGAAAATGGTTCTTGCCACGGCTTACAAGGCCGTTGAGAGCGCGGGGCTCCTGGATGAAAATGACCAGATGATCTGCGAAGATCCCCAAAAAACGGCTGTCATCATTGCCACCTGCCTGTCAAACGAACTGAGCAACGATCTCCAGCTCAAATACTGGTATCCGGAAATTGAGTCCATGGTGGAAAACCTGCCTGCATTTCAGCATCTTGGTGATGATCAAAAAAAGGCAGCGAAACACGCCTTGTTCCAGGCCATGGAAGGGGAGAATAAAGGTTACGATCCAGTCCACGGGATTCTGTTAAATATTGAGGCATCCCGGATCGCCAGGCATTTGGGCGTTCGCGGTGCGAATTATATTGTAGATGCCGCTTGCGCCTCCTCTCTGACTGCCATTGATGAAGCCCGCAAAGAGCTGCTTTCCGGCGACCATGACACCGTGGTTGTGGGTGGTGTGAATACCCATCTGGCACCAGAATCCTTTATTGGATTTTCTAAAATGGGGACCCTGTCCGCCAAGGGCTCTTATCCCTTTGACGGTCGGGCAGACGGGTTTATCCTGGGTGAGGGTGCTGTGGTGTACGTCCTCAAGAGAATGAAAGATGCCATCCGGGACGGCAATACTATTTATGGTGTGATTAATAGTATCGGTGCCAGCTCCGATGGCAAAGGAAAGGCCATTGCCGCACCCAACCCCAAGGGCCAGATCCTAAGTCTTCAGCGCTGTTATAAAGGGATTCGCCCAGAGATTAAGGCGGAAGATATTGGGTTTATTGAAGCCCATGGCACCTCTACCATCGTGGGCGATCAGGTGGAATTGAATACCCTGGATACCATGTATAATCGGTCCGGTGCCGGTATTTCTTCCATTAAATCCCAGATTGGTCATCTTCTCGGGGCGGCTGGTGCCGCTGGTATGCTCAAGGCGCTTCTGGCGGTCAACAAGGGGATGCTGCCCCCCAACGGCAGGTATGAAACCTTGTCCGACGCCCATGATTTGAGCGGGTCTTCCATGTATATCATTAAAGATGCCAAACAATGGACACCCGAAGCGGGACAAACTCGTAAAGCCGGTATCTCATCCTATGGATTCGGCGGGATCAATTATCATGCTGTTGTGGAAGAGATGACCGACGCTTACCTCCCCCTGCGCCGGGATATCTTTACGGATACCACCTATGATTTTAATGATGACCGCATTGTCGTGGGTGGGCTTGGGGTTTTCCTCCCCGGTGCTCGGAATACACAAGAATTTTGGAACAAACTCACCACAGGTGAGAAACAATTGGCGCAGATCCCTGCGGACCGGTTTGATAACGATGCTTATGTGGCCCAAGGCAAAGATTCTTTCTACTTCCTGCCCAAGGTGAAGGCCGGCATGGTGAAGGATTTGAAGTTTAACAACCTCAAATATCGTATGCCCCCCAAAATGGTTGAAAATATTGAGCGAGGACAAATTTTTGGTCTTGAGGCGGCATCTGAGGCCATTGAGAATTCAGGGTTGCTGAATCTGGATGGGGCCTGTGCCCGTACCGGTGTAATCCTTGGCACCATTGCCGGAGAACGCCAGAGTAAAAATATTGTTCGTGTTCGTAAACATTACCTGGCCCGTGCCATTGAAGGCTGCAAGGATTTGGAAAAAGAGACCGCCAAAACTCTGGCGTCAGATTTGGTAAACAAGATCCGAGAAACCATTCCTGAAAACAATGAAGATACCACACCGGGACTGCTGTCCAATATTATCTCTGGCCGCATCGCCAACTTCTTTGGCCTGAACGGGGCCAATTACATCATTGATGCCTCCTGTGCTTCGGCGACCGTTGCCATGCGCAACGGTGTCCGTGACCTGAAACAAAAGAACCTGGATTTTGTGCTTGCCGGCGGTGTGGATTGCAACCTCTACCCGGCAGTTCTTATGGCCTTCAAACGATTGGGGCTATTGTCCGATGGAGACTGCAACTTCTTTGATTCCAGAGCCAATGGATATGTGATGGGAGAAGGGGCGGCCATCCATGTCATCACCACATTGAAACAGGCCCGGGCAGCCAACATGGACATTTACGGCGAGATCAACGGATTGGCAATGCGCTCTTCTGTGCCGGACCATCTTTTGGCCCCTTCAGAACAAACCTTTGTGTCCACCATTGATGAAGCCTACGAAACCTCAGGCATCCGAAAGTCCGATATCAACCACCTGGACTTGTTTGCCTTTTCCAATGTGTTTGGGGATATTATCGAAAAACAGGTGGCTACTGCCTGCTTTTCCCATGAGATGAGCTGCGGCAACGTCAAACCCCAGTTTGGCTATTTCAAAGCGGCCAACCCGGCGGTGGTCATGGCCAAACTCATGCTCATGAATAAAAATGGCAAGATTCTGCCCAATTACAACTACGACGAAGAACACACCATTCTAAAGGAGTGCAAGATTCTGAAACCGGCCCGTCAGATTTTGGAACGCCCCCTGGGAGAGCCCTTTCGTTTCGCTGCCAACGTCAATGGGATTGGCGGCAACCACGGTCATCTCATCATGGGATGCCTGCCTCCAGTGCTTGAAGGCCAGGTGGCGCAACCGGAGGCGGTTGTGGTGGCTGAATCGGCTGTATCCCCAGAGCCTGTCGTTGTGGCATCCCCATCCCAATCCATTTCCCAAAATGACATTGTCTTGTCCGATAGCCCCCATTCCGCAGGCCCTGGCGGCAAAAAGCTGCGCATGGTGGCCCTGCTGTCCGGCCAGGGTGCCCAGCGTCCCGGCATGATGAAAGCCCTTTATGATGCGGATAAGGAGATATGTCGCGTTATGGACAAGGGGGAGGAAATTTTTAAGGCCCAGCGCGGGTATTCCCTGCTGGATTTGATGTTTGGTGAAGATGATGCCTTAAATACCACCCAAAACACTCAGCCCGCCGTATTCCTTTCGTCAGCCGCGGTGTGCAACCGGCTGGCTCAAGAAGGGTTCTCCCCAGATTATTTTATTGGCCACAGCGTTGGCGAATACACCGCATTGTTCTGCGCCGGGATTCTCGGATTCAAAGATGCCATGAAGCTGATCATCAAGCGGTCCGATCTCATGTATGAGAGCACCTTGAAAAACCCTGGTAAAATCATGGTGGTGTTTAAAAATGAAAAAGAGACCGCCGCTTTGATCCGTAAATCCTTTGTGACCGACATCTGGATCACTAACAAGAACAGTGAAAAACAGACCGCCGTGTCTGGCAAGGCCGAATCCATTGAACAATTCTGCGCGTTCCTTTCTGGGGAAGGGGCCGTGTTTAAGAAATTGAATCTCACGGGTGCTTTTCACACACCCATGCTGGAGGGGGCGGCCAAAG
>PDWJ01004511.1_pt1 | contig 21958 bp, 20 predicted proteins | sample 1430881 | NCBI WGS metagenome assembly PDWJ01 (sample SAMN01162460, study PRJNA174530) | Oral metagenome, whole genome shotgun sequencing project. | biome: Marine environment; feature: Marine mammal; material: Swab sample of the gingival sulcus; isolation source: swab sample of gingival sulcus... | reverse complement strand
TACATCTCGTGCATGGCCATACTTGCAGGCGGCGGGTTTGTCTTCGAGTATCCCAGCAGCTGATAGCGCACCTCCTGTTCTTTTACATGCTCATTGTGTTTTTTGGCGTTGTTGGTGAAGACGAAACAGGTTCCCATCACAGCGGCTGCCAGCAGACAGGAGAGGGTGAGACGGAAAATAATTGTCAATATATCTTTCATTTCGCACCTCCTGCAGGCGGTGCAAACCGCTTGGGTTTTAACCAGCTTTCAAGCACGGTGGACAACGGGTTCATCAGCAGAATCGCATAGCAGATCCCTTCCGGGTACCCGCCCTTCAGTCTGATGAGAACGGTAAGAGCCCCGATACAGATACCAAAAACAATTTGGGCGCTTTTGGTGGTCGGACTTGTTACATAATCGGTGGCCATGAAAATCGAACCGAGCAGGGCGCCGCCTGAGAGCACTGCCAGCAGCGGATCGCCCGCAAAATAGCCTTCTCCGCCGAACAGCCAGGTGAGAAGGGCGATGGTTGCAAGGATAGAAACCGGGATATGCCAGGTGATATAGCCGCGATAGAGCAGATAACAGCCGCCAAGCACCAGCAGGAAACCTGAGGTTTCGCCAATACAGCCGGGACGCCAGCCTAAAAAGAAGCTGCCGTAGAGCGATGAGCCGCTGCCGAAGGTCTGGGTGAAGGCTTCCATGCCCTGTTCTTTCATTACTGCCAGCGGGGTGGCGGTTGAAACGGCATCGATTGAGGCACCGAGATAGGAAAAAATACCAAAGCCCTCAACAGGCGGTAACCAGGCTGATGTCATGGCCACAGGAAAGGATGCCAGCAGAAAGGCGCGTCCCAACAGGGCGGGATTGAAAAAGTTATAGCCAATACCGCCGAGGATATGTTTGCCGATATAGATGGCAAAAACTGCAGCCAGTATCGGCAGCAGCGGTGATACGCCCGGTGGAATAACGAATGCCATCAGTAATCCGGTGAGTACGGCGCTGCCATCACGTATGGTGACAGGTCTCTTCAATGTTTTTTGAGAGAGCCATTCAACAGCAACACAGCTGATTACAGAGACGGCTGTAATAAACAGGATCTGAATGCCAAAGACAAAAACGGAGAGAATCAACGATGGCAGCAAACAGGCCACCACTGTCCACATAATCTTTTCCACCGATTCGTTGCTCTTCAGGTGGGGCGAGACGGAGACCGTCCATCTGCTTACCTCAGCCATTGCGGCCTGGTCTTCTGGTACTTTCTGATTGGTCACAACAATCCTCAAAACATCTGTTGGTTGTAGTTTCCCTGTCGCAGCCTACCTGCTGCCTGCTAACAGAGCCATAACTGTTACTCTTGTGTGGCTTCCTTTTAGCGCAGTATGTGTACCAAGGTCATTTTGCCTTCATTTTAGCAAGGCGAATGAACTGGACAAGCGGTCTCTTCGCCGGACACACAAATGCGCATGAGCCACATTCAAAACAATCAAATACGCCAAACTGCCTGGTTTCTTCACCTTTTCCAGCTTCCACGTACACGCCAATCTCTTTTGGTTCCAGACCCATCGGACAAGCATCAATACACCAGCCGCAGCGGATGCATTGCGAGTGAGGTCTGGTGTCAATTTCATCTGCTGTTAAAAAGAGGATTGCTGACGTCGTTTTGGTTACCGGGATGTCAAGATTTGATACGGCAAAACCCATCATCGGGCCGCCCATGATGACCTTTGATAGACCTGGCTGGAGTCCACAGGCATAATTGACGATATCACGTACGCGGGTTCCCACCTTTACCCGTAGGTTTGAGGGATTGCCGATACCTTTTCCTGCAACTGTAACGATCTTGTCATAGAGCGGTTTACGATAGACCACCGCGTCATGTACAGCTCTTGCGGTACCCACATTTTGTACCACAACACCTACAGAGGCGGGTAATGCCCCGGCAGGCACCTTTCGTGAGGTGACAGCCTGAATGAGCTGTTTTTCAGAGCCCTGGGGGTATTTCACCTTGAGCGGCTGAACGGTGATTTTGGCAGTTTCTGTACTTTTTTTATCAGCGATCTCCTGCATTTTGGCGATGGCCGCCGGTTTATTGCTTTCAATACCGATATGGCAGGAGGTGGCTCCCTGGTGCTGAGATCCTGCCAGTCTGCAGGGGCGTATTCAGGAGCATCCGCCTCTTTATCCACCTTGATGATAACAGCGGGTACCGAGCCTCGTACCGGATGAGGGACAGCACTGATATCCTTTATCTTGCCGCTGACCGGTGCGTGGACGGGTACACCCAGCCCTCTTTTGACTTCTCCTATCACCGCGCCTTCGGTAACGATATCTCTTTTGGCTACGGTGGGCGTGCAGGGGGCTCCGATGTGCTGGCCTAAGATGACAGCGACTTCATCGGGAACGGGCATGACTTCAATAGCATTTTTTTCAGTCTGGGCTTTGCATTCAGGTGGATGTACCCCACCTTTAGGGAACGTGAGCAAGGATTTCATAGGTAACCTGGGAAATGATGGTTTTATAAGTTCGACCAATGGTATCAGGATATGCCGCTGAAGTATTTCATAAACTGCATTCTTTCATAAATCGCCGGGTTTTTGATATTCTGGTAGTTGAGTTTCCCGCGAAAATCTGAAACGGCGTTGAAACTCTTTTCATCCATCCAGTTCTCCAGCCCGGTAATCATGTCCTGGAGTACCTTCGGACCGTTTTTATAAACCGTTGAGACAACCTGAACGGCAGTGGCACCTGCAAGGAGCTGCTTGATAAGGGCTTTACTGTCATGAATACCTGTGGAGGCTGCCAGATCTTTCTCGATCATGCCAGACAGCAGTGCCATCCAGCGCAGTGAGGTCGTATGCTCTGCAGGTGTGGAAAAGACAGTTGCAGAGGTGACAGTCATCGTGTCGATGTTAATATCCGGGGTGTAGTAGCGATTGAATAATACAAAACCGGAAATACTGTCTTTCCAGCTGAGTTTCTGGACAAGACCTGTCAGTGACGCAGAATAAGGGCTCATCTTCAGAGCAAGAGGCAGAGAGGTGTTTTCTGATACAGCCGAGAGTATGTCTGTGTAGATGGCCTCATTTTCGTTGCTGGTGATGCGGGGATCACTGGGCAGCAGGGAGACATTGATTTCAATGGCATCGGCTCCTGAGTTCTCCATACTTTTTGCAAACGAAACCCAATCGCTTGCCTCCACGCAGTTGATCGATGCAATCACCGGGATATCCACTTGTCGTTTTGTCTGTTCGATCAAATCCAGGTAGTCATCCACCTCTGTTCCCCGTGTGTACTCCCTGATATAATCATCAGCACCCGGATAATCATTGGTATAGCCAATAAGGTTCTCAGCCTGCTGTGCTGCAATCTGTTCTTCAAACAACGATTTTAATACCACTGCACCAGCACCATGCTGTTCAAATTCCTTTATCTTTTTGGTATCATGAGTTAACCCGCAGCTTCCTATGATGAGTGGGTTTTTCAGTTGTAATCCGAGGTAGTTTGTTGATAAATCTTTCATAATATCAGGATAATAGTTGAGAAAATGTCTGAGGGGTGTCTGTGAGGGATATCATCCTCACTGTTATGTATGTAAAACACCTTGACTACAGACAAAAAAATAAACTCAATTCCAGCTTCAAGATAGATAAAAGAGATGAGTAGAACCTCAATCAAAGCGTATATACGACCACTTTTATAAACATAATTTTACATTTGTTCAACCAATATTATTTTATCTGTGAAACGGCAAAATGCTTATAGGAAATTTGGATTGATGCATTATCAAGTATTTATTTATACCTTGCCATTGTGGTAATGCTGTCAGTTATTGTGCTGCACAGCCTGTGGCTGAGGCTACTTACATGTGCAACCTTGACATCCATGCTGGTGCTGTATGTAGTCCTTGAGGGCAGCCTGCAGCGTAGTTTCGGCAAGCTGGGCACAGTGCAGATGGGTGTCTGGCAGTTGACCGACAATGTCCATAATGTGCATCATATTGATCTTTCTTATTTCTGCTGGTGTTTTCCCTGCAGCCAGCATAACGGCAGCTTCAACACATTGTTTACTTACGGAACAGCCACTTGTCCAACTGCGGGTTTGCTTCACTGTTCCGTCTGTAAAACAGAGGGCGATCTCCATGGTATCACCACAGTTCCCTGTGATTTTTGCAGTACCGTCGGGACGTGCAAGGGGTGGATTGGCAAAATAATGAAGACCAAACCAGCATAACCCCACAAGAAAAAGAACACCGAACGTTACCACTATTCCTGTTACCGTCATATCGTATCCTCTTCGCTCCTGTCCTGCTGGAGATATCTTATTATTGACTATTCATGTTTAGATAAAAACACATATATAACAGATTAAAACTTGTTGGCAAGCCGCTTTGCAGGGGAAACGAGGTGATCGTAAAAAAAAGGATTGAGGAGTGTTTGAAATATATTGCGTCCTTTCAGGTTATTAATGATAATTCCATCTGGTCAATTGCTGCTGAAGATTGTATGTTCCTGCATGTAGTATTACACTGCTGGCAATTGACGCTAGATAGATAATAATAAATACCCCGAAAAATACAAAAATAAACGGTGAAAAGTTGGAACAACTAAGTTTATTTGGAGAACTGCCTCCCGCCACAATCGCTATCAAGGAATCGGCGAGTCGTTTAGGGGTATCTACTGCTACAATTCGTAATTGGATAAAAACGAAATATCTGCAAGAGGCCGGAAAAGGAAGGATTACCCTTGAATCATTAGAAAAATTTCAAGAAGAAGTGTCTGGTAAGGACAAGTTGAACAAAAGAGCTAACAAGTCACTAAAAGACTCGCATGATCATAAAAATATTGTCTCGGTATTTCTTGAAAAAAAAATATTATCTCCCTCTGTATCAGAGAAAACTGGTATGGAGTACGAAGCATCTTTGTCAGATTCTTATCGTAATAAAGAAGGAATTTACTACACTCCGAATGAAATTGTTCGTCATCTCTTTTCAGTGCCCGAGGCTGAAACACAAGGTGCTACATTCTGTGATCCTTGTTGCGGGTCAGGGAATTTTGTTATTCGTGCGCTAGAGCTAGGATTCAAACCTGAAAATATTTATGGCTATGACATCGATCCCGTTGCTGTCGAAATGACAAAGGCTAGAATATACAGAGCCACAGGATATAAAAGTGATAAATTTGTAGTTGCTGATTTCTTGAACAAAGCAACTTTGCCAGAAAATAAAAAATTTGACTTTATTTACACAAATCCACCTTGGGGGAAAAAGATTGAAAAAAAGTCAAAAAAAATAATTGGTTCGATTCTTGGAGCTGGCAACAGCTTAGATACCAGCTCTCTATTTTTTTTCGCTTGTATAAAATGCCTTAATAATAATGGCCAACTTGGTTTGCTTTTGCCTGAATCATTTTTCAATATTGCTGTTTTTGAAACTGCCCGGCGCCAAGCTCTTGCACTTTCAATTGAAAGGCTGATAGATTACGGGAAGGTATTCAAAAGACTTGTCACAAATGCGCAGGCAATCGTTCTTAGAAATCGGACAACAGATACTTTTGCTGCCATTTCATGCGAAACATTAGGAGGTGTTTTTCAAAGAAATGTAGAATCATTTAGATATAATCCGAGATCGATCTTGAATATGCATTGTAATGATGTCGATTCAGCCACATTGCAACATATCCTTTCAGTGAAACATATTACCTTGAAAAACAATGCATTATGGGGCTTAGGGATTGTTACTGGAAATAATAAAAAATGTATTAAGTCTTCACCTGAAAATGGTTATATCCCTGTTTTTAAAGGTGCTGATATTCAGCCATATTTTTTAAAACAACCCAGCGCTTTTATACCGAGTGATATGAATTTGTATCAACAGGTAGCCCCTCTCCAATTTTACAAGGCAAAGAGAAAGTTAATATATAAATTTATTTCATCTAGGCTTTGTTTTTTTTATGATGATAAACAGCGGTTTATTTTGAATAGTGCAAATATGCTTATTCCTAAAGAATCTTTTCCGATTTCAACTAAAATACTGGGAGAACTCTTAAGCAGCGAATTTATGAACTGGATATTTTTACGTATTTTCAATACACATAAAATACTAAGATCCGACTTGGAGTTGCTTCCAATTCACAGCCAATATCTTACCAATATGTCTCGTTTTAATGAAAGAAAATATCTAGAGAAACTCGATATAGAAAAAGATAGTAATGGAACTTACAGAATTAAAAACTAGAATCGTTGGATCTAAAGGGATGGGGGATTATTTCCTATAGTATCAAAAATTGTTTTTTGAAAACGTATTGTTAAAGGAATATCGATGTACCATAATGATTACTCAGAGAGTCTGATAGTTCATTTCCGTAGGGTGGAAACACTGCGCAGGGAGGCCCTTGAACTGAAAGAGATCGGTCTGAACGGAAGACAGCAGGCAGATCTCGAGCTGCTCTTGAACAGAGGGATGTATCCGCTGACAGGGTATATGGGCAGAGAGGAGTATACTCACGTACTGGACACGATGCGTCTGCCCGATGGTACTGTCTTTCCGATACCCATTTGCCTCGATGTACCAGCTGAGATGGCACAGCGGCTGGAGGTGGGGGAAAAGGTGGCCTTAAATGATCGGGAAGGTGTACTGCTTGCCATTTTGACCATAAAGGATCTTTGGAAAGTGGATAAAAGACTGGAGGCAGAACGGGTATATGGCACCAGTGATGAGGCAAAGCATCCGGGTGTTGCCGTGTTGTATGATACAGTCAATGACTGGTATGTAGCCGGAGCCCTTGAAGGGATATGTTTGCCTGTGCACTATGATTTCCAACAACTTCGGCTGACGCCGTCTGAAACTGTACGCCGTTTTTCCATGAATGGCTGGAGAAAGGTGCTTGGTTTTCATACAGATGAATATCTGCACTGTGCGCATCGTGAGATGGTGCTTGGTGCTGCAAGAGAAGAGGGTGCAGCGATCTTTCTCCATCCGGTAGCCGATATGCTGCATCCTGGCGATATTGATTACTATACCCAGGTGAGGTGTTATCAGCATTTTGTGGAAAAATTCCCCCCCAATATGATTATGCTTGGCCTTACCCCCTTTGCCAGCAGAAAGGCGGGGCCGAGAGCTGCGGTATGGCAGGCGATTATCAGAAAGAACTTTGGCTGTAGTCATTTCATGGTGGCCGAAGATCATGCTGATCCTTTTAAAAACGGAAATCTCGTGGCCGAGTTTGAAAATGAAACGGGGATTACGATGGTTCCCGAAAAGAAAATGGGATACCAGCCGGAGAAAAAGATGTACGTTGCTCTGAATGAGGCTGACGGTGATTTGCTGGAAAATATTTCGTCAGCAGAGCTGCAGCGTAAACTGGATACAGACGAACATATCCCGGAATGGTTTTCCTATCCGGAAATTGTTGATGAGCTGAAAAAGACCTTTCCGCCCAGATCAAAACAGGGGTTTACCATTTTTCTCACCGGCCTTTCAGGGTCTGGTAAATCCACCATTGCCAGGGTTTTATTAACAAAGTTTCTTGAAACCAGAGATCGGCCGGTCACGTTGCTTGATGGCGATATTGTTAGAAAAAACCTCTCTTCAGAGCTTACCTTTTCCAAAGAACATCGAAATCTCAATATTACCCGCATCGGTTTTGTGGCAAGTGAGATAACGAAAAACGGCGGGATCGCCATCTGTGCGCCCATTGCCCCCTACGAGGCTTCCCGGCAGGCCAACAGGGAGCTGATCTCCAGATGCGGGGGATATATCGAGATTTATGTGGCAACACCTCTTGAGGTATGTGAGGCACGCGATCGGAAAGGGCTCTATGCCAAGGCACGGGCCGGTATTGTAAAAGATGTTACCGGTATCTCTGACCCTTATGTTGAACCAAGCAATCCTGAACTTGTGATTGACACCACCGATATTACTCCTATGGAGGCGGTTCAGGAGATACTGCTGTATCTGCAGCAGCAAGGATATCTTGTCTGATGAAAAAAACTATTCTATCACTTAAAGAGGCTCAGAGGGCCATTGATGAGAGCCTTGTTCCTAATGGAGCTGAGCTGGTGGAGCTGCATGATGCCCTTGGCCGGGTTGCTGCATCGCCGCAGTATGCCCTGCATGCCCTGCCTTCCTATTCTCAGGCCCTTTATGACGGTGTGGTCATTGCCAGGATGCCGAAGAAACGGAAAGGGAAAAGGTATAGCTATTCCCTTGAAGGGGAGATAGCTGCTGGAGATATCATCAGCAGAAAATGTCTGTCTGGCCAGGCCTATCGGATAATGACCGGAGCACCGATTCCCGAAGGGGGGTACTCTCTGGTGCCTCAGGAGAAGATTACAATCAGTGAAAACAGGGTCTTTGTTGACGAAGAGGATGCAAAGACAGCTGGAGCCTATATACGAAAGAAGGGTGGTGACTGCCGTATCGGAACACGAATTGTGAAAGCGGGTGACTGCCTGACTCCTGCCGATATCGGGATGCTTGCTGATACTGGATATGATGATATTCAGGTAAGGAAAAAACCGGTGGTGGCCTATTGCTGTACAGGAAGCGAGCTGGTAGGCCATTCTGCTGATAGTGGGAATGGTCTGAAGGTTTCCTCGAATAGATATCGACTTGGTGGCATGATCCGCATCTGTGGCGGTGATGTCCAGGACTGGGGTAGCGTTGATGATAACAGACGTTCCTTCGAGGGCCGATTGGCCCGTATGCAAAAACAGGAACCTGAATGTATTATTACCACTGGCGGCATGGGACCCGGAAAATATGATCTTGTCCAGGAGGTCTTTTCAACGATGGGCGGAAGGGTCGTTTTTACCGGGGTTGAGCTCAGACCTGGTAAATCAGTTCTTTTTGGCGTGCTGGGCAGTAGTCTCTTCTTTGGATTGCCAGGCCCGCCATCGGCTGTGAAGGCGGTATTTCAGGTACTGGTTCGTCCCATGCTCCAGCGTATGTTGGGAATAGAGACTCCAGTCCAGACACGTGCTGTTCTTACCCATGATTTCAGCTCGAGAAACAGTAACATGCCTCGATTGCTCGAAGGGGTGCTTAGCCACAGGGCAAAGGGGATTCTGGTGCGTCTGGCCAGAAAAAATGAGAGAACAAACTGCTATATCCTATGTCCTCCGGGAAAATGGCAGATGCGCAAAGGGGCATCTGTTACCATCTATTCGGAGGAACCCCCGCGCTGGCTTGCACAGGGGAATTATCAGATTTTTTGACATTTGGGGCAGAAATATGAGGCCCTGCCGGCGATCTTCCTCTTTTCAATCGTTGTCCTGCACACTACGCAGGGGGTATCCTTTTTGCCGTAAATCTTAAAATTTGCCTGAAAATATCCCTGCTTGCCGCTGGCATTAATGTAGTCATTGATGGTTGAACCGCCGCAGTCTATCGCCCATAGAAGAATGGCCTGTATCTTTTTTATGAGCTTTTCCCATTGGCTAAGCCGTAAACTTGAAACCGGTTTGGCGGGGTGTATTCCTGCTGCGAACAGACTTTCATTGGCGTAGATATTTCCTATTCCCGCAATAATTTGGGAGTTCATCAGAAAGGTTTTTACAGGCTGGCTGCTTGACCGTGCTCTTCGATGTAGATATTCCCCGTTACAGGCCTCACTGAAAGGCTCCGGGCCAGTGTTTTTGAAGATGGTTTTTTCAAGATCGCAGCTTTTTTCTTTGTTAAGAAACAGCACCTGCCCGAACCGTCTGGTATCGTTCATGCGTAACTGCAAATGTGAATCAAGGGTGAAGAGCAGATGATCATGTTTGGCAGGTGGGGTTGCTGGCGGGCATACGATCAGCCGGCCTGACATGCCCATATGGAAAATGAGGCTGGTGTCATTGGCAAAGGAGAAGACGATATACTTTGCCCGCCGCCAGATTTTGACAACAGGTATGTTGAGCAGATTAGCGCGCATTTCCTGGATGGGAATGGCTGTGCGCAGGGGCCTGCCGCTGTGGTGGATGGCAGTGATCCGCGCGTGTTGCACATGCGGGATGATGCCCTTGCAGATAACTTCAACTTCCGGTAGTTCAGGCATGAATGTCTCCTTTATCAACGCAGATTGCAAGACCGTAGTTGTTGTATGCTGTACACAGCACCCTTCTTGTGCGAGTATCTTTAGCGTAGGTAAAAGAGAAGAGGAATGTCTCTGCAAGACGATCAATATGGCAGAGCTGTAATTCGAGAAAGCCGGGGATAAAACTATGGCTGCATGTCTTGCGGATGGCCTCTTTAGAGCACCAGAGCAGATTAAGTGCCCTGTGTGAGTCGTTTACAAGATGTTTTTCTAGAAGAGTCTTTTCCTGCCAGAGGCAATATTTGTCTGCTACTTTTACCAGTGTGTTTGTTTTGGCCTGGATATCTATACCGCAGTAGGAATCTGCCGCCATAGCGCATGCCATCGTTTTGCTGTGAGATATGGATATATCCAGTCCTGCGGGTTTGCCGGAAGAGGTACCTTGTATCAGAGAGACGTAGGGTCTGCCTGTACCGTCATTTATAATGGTGATATTTTGTGGTGCAAGGGCAGAGAACGCGGGAAACTCCTTGACCGCGAGTTTTGCACATATTCTTCCGGCAAGCCACTCCTCTGCCCGCTTTGCAAAGGTGTAGTCATTATACCAATTTTTTTCCTCTTCATTGAGAAATGCGATTGTATCGCTGTTATTATTTTTAAGCCATAGTTTATCCTTTAAATCCAGTATCTTGATGGATACCTTGTTCTCGGGGTAGACTGCCAGGATTGCAGATGGAAAAAAAGTGGTAATATATGAAATGGAGGTTTCTCTGTTAGAATGTGACACGTTATTAAAAATCCATTGCAATTATGAAGGTTTCTGCTACCCTTTAATGAATTATTTTTAAAGAGGAGAACCAATGGAAAATGCGGCTGATTTAACAGGATATGATTTTGTAGTTTTAGGCATTTTTGTTTTATTCCTGGTACGTGGAATCTGGTTTGGCTTTTTGAGGCAGATCTGTGGTTTTGTTGCCCTTCTTGTCGCCTATGTCGTTGCCAGTTCCCATCATGAAAAAATCTTTCCCTTTTTAAACAGTGTTTCTGATAATCCAAAGGTAATATTCATTACCAGTTGTGTCATCCTTTTTATTGTCACCTATGTTCTGGTCATGTTTTTGGGGAAGGGGCTCGCCAAGGTTGTGGATATGAGCTTTGTAAAATGGTTTGATAAATTGCTTGGCGTCTTTCTTGGGGGAGTGCTGGCATCAGTTGTGATCATCTTCATGCATATGATTGTTGGCTCCCTGCTGCCCTCTGACAGTACAATGCTCAAGGAGTGTGAAACCTGTACTGTGTTAAATCCCGCCACAGATTACGTCAGGGCACTTATCAAGGACGAAGAGGTGCGAAAGACCCTGATGCAGCAGACCCAGGCCATTACCGCTGAAGATGTCACCGAGTTTCTCAAGAAAAACGGTGAAGCAGTAAAAGAGACTGTCGATAAGATCATGGATAATCCAGGTCAGGAACCAGCAGCTGAAAAATAATGATGCAACAGCGATAGTTCGTTCTGATGCTGGCCAGGTCTTTTTCTGCTGTCAGTCAAATTCTGACTCATTGTAACTTTGCCAGCAGCGCCTTACCATACTCCTGTACAAATTGATCGACATCTTCTTTCCAGTCGACGAAGCAGGATATATTATGCCCCTTTAATACACTGTTTTCCAGTATGGAGTTTGCCGGTCTGTGCGCGGGTGTGGGGTATTCGGCGGTGGTGCATGGAACGAGGTTGTGGGGCACTTCCATCTTTTCAAGAAAATAGCAGGCCGCCTCATACCAGGTTGAATAGCCTTCTGAGGTGGTGTGGACAATGCCTTGTATCTCGGATGTGAGCAACTTTTCGATCTGTCTTGCCAGCGTATAGGACCAGGTCAGTGATCCATACTGATCGTTGACAATCTTTCTTGCGGCCTTTGGGTCCTGAACAGCCAGACGGAGCATGGTCTTTAGGAAGTTGGGGCCATTGGCGGAATAGAGCCAGGCTGTTCGCAGGATCGCATGATCATCGCATCCTGATAGAACATTCTTTTCTCCGGCAAGTTTTGTCCGTCCGTATTGGGAGAGCGGATTGACATCATCTGTTTCAAGGTAGCAATCAGGTACCTCTTTCATGCCGTCAAATACATAATCGGTTGAGACGTGTATCAGACGTGTGCCGTTATTCTGGCAGCTCTGCGCCAGATATTCAGGTCCCTTGGCGTTAATGGTATGAGCAAGATCCACTTCTGATTCGCATTTATCAACCGCTGTATATGCCGCGCAGTTGATGATAACATCGGCATGTTGGCGGTCGAGGTATGACAGGGTGAGATCTCTATCAAGAAAGTTCAGCTCTTTCAGTGTCGGTGTTTTTACGATGTGTTTATCTTTGAGCAGGGCGACGCAGTCTGTGCCCAGTTGGCCGTCAAAGCCTATGATGATGATTTTCATAATTCTATGTCCCCTCCTTCATGGCCGTTTTTCTCTCGAATACGGTCAACAAGATAATGACCATATTGATTTTTTAACATATCAGAAGCCAGCTCTGAAAGCTGTTCTTTATTGATGTATCCGAGCTGGTGGGCAATTTCTTCAATACAGGCAATTTTCAATCCCTGTCTTTCCTGTACCGCCTGGACAAAATTGGATGCCTGCTGCAGAGATTCATGTGTGCCGGTATCAAGCCAGCAGAAGCCCCGTCCCAAAGGTTCTACTTTCAGTTTGCCGCGGCGTAAATATTCGAGATTAATATCGGTTATTTCCAGTTCACCTCGTGCGGACGGTTTGACATTTTTGGCAATTTCTATGACCTCGTTATCGTAGAAGTAGAGGCCTGGGACAGCATATTTTGATTTGGGCGCCGAAGGCTTTTCCTCAATGCCTATTGCGTTCTTATCTGCGTCAAATTCGACCACGCCGTATCGTTCCGGGTCTTTGACAAGATAGCCAAATATCGTTCCTCCTGATCTCAGGGCGGCGCATTTTCGCACAATGGTGGAAAAACCGGGGCCAAAAAAGATGTTGTCGCCAAGGATCAGGGCGACTGGATCCTTGCCTATAAAATCTTCGCCAATCAGGAAGGCCTGGGCAAGTCCTTTCGGTTCTGGCTGTACCGCATAAGAGAGGGTAAGCCCGAGTCTGGAACCGTCGCCGAAAAGATCAGCAAAAAGATGGAGGTGTTCCGGGGTGGAGATGATCAGGATGTCCCTGATTCCGGCAAGCATCAGCACGGAAAGCGGGTAATAGATCATCGGTTTATCGTATACCGGAATGAGCTGTTTTGAAATAACCTTTGTGATCGGATACAATCTTGTTCCAGAGCCACCAGCCAGTATGATACCTTTCATAAAAATAACCTTTGTCTTTGCGATTATGGTAGGTTACGGGTACATTATAAAATTGAGCTGAGAATATAGCACTGTTAATCTGGAAAGGAAAATAAAAAAATGAAAGCAACGATACCTGCCTGTTTTAAGGCATATGATATACGAGGGAAGGTGCCGGATGAACTTGATGAGCCCATGGCCAGGCGTATTGGTTACGGGCTTGCTACCCTGTTGAAAATGAAAAAGGTGGTGGTGGGCTATGACATTCGTCTCACAGGACTGTCTCTTACCAAAGCCTTGATTACTGGCCTGCTGCAGGGTGGTGCAGAGGTGCTTGAAAAAGGAATTTGTGGCACAGAAGAGATCTATCATGCTGTTTTCAGTATGGAAGAAAGTGGTGTGGATGGTGGCGTCATTGTTACCGCCAGTCATAACCCTGCTGACTATAATGGTATGAAAATCGTGACAAAGGGAGCGCGTCCTCTCACAGATGACAGCGGTTTACAGGAGCTTGGTGTATTTGCCGGTGGTGACAGCGAACTTATTGTCTCTCCAGCACCTGAAAAGAGAACAAAGCTGGCAGACAAGGGTGCGTATATCGATCATCTGCTGGGGTATGTTGATGTCGATACTCTTACACCTCTTACAATTGTGGCCAACTGCGGTAACGGATGTGCCGGTGTGGTTCTGAAAGAGCTGGCTGCAAGGCTGCCCTTTACCTTTCATATACTGCATGAGAGGCCAGACGGTACGTTTCCCAACGGCGTGCCAAATCCGCTGTTGCCCGATAACAGAGAGGAAACTGCTCAGGCAGTTATTGCCCATAAGGCTGATCTGGGGATTGCCTGGGATGGGGATTTTGACAGATGTTTTTTCTGGGATGAAAAAGGCCGGTTCGTCGAAGGCTATTATCTGGTGGCATTACTGGCAAAAGAGATACTGAAAGGCTCACCTGGTGAAAAAATTCTTCATGATCCGCGCCTTATCTGGAACACGGTTGAGCAGGTAAAAGATGCTGCCGGCATTCCCGTCATGACCAGGACAGGACACGCATTTATTAAAAAGAGAATGCGGGAGGAGCGAGCCATTTATGGCGGCGAGATGTCTGCACACCATTATTTCAGAGATTTCGGCTATTGTGATTCAGGGATGATTCCCTGGCTGTTGGTTGCCTCTCTTCTCGGCAGGGAGAAAAAGCCGCTCTCAGCATTTGTTGCTGATATGATAAGGGCCTATCCTGTCTCCGGGGAAATAAACTCTACAGTAGCGGATGCAGATGCTGCAATCGAACGGATAAAAGCGAGATACAGTGATGGTAAAATGGATTTTACCGATGGGGTCAGTATTTCCTATCCTGCATTTCGCTGTAATATCAGAAAATCAAATACCGAACCTCTGTTGCGCCTCAATGTTGAAAGTCGCGGCGACAGAGCACTTTTACAAGAGAAAACAGCAGAGCTTATTGGACTGATTAGAAAAGGATAGTTATCGTATGTAAGAGCAGGTATTGGCAGGTAGTTCGGGTGCTGGGCAGATTGTTGATAATCACAGGGCTTGTTATTGAGGGAGAAGCAGGTGAATATTTTACCAATCATACTTGCAGGCGGCAGCGGTTCCCGTTTATGGCCGCTTTCCAGGACGGCATTGCCCAAACAGCTTCTCAGTTTACTTGGCAGGAAAACCCTGCTCCAGACCACCATGAAGCGGGTGATGCAGCTGCATCCAGCCGAAAAACCCATCGTCGTGGTGGGGGAAGAGCACCGCTTTCTGGCAGGGTATCAGCTTGATATAATAGACCAGTTGGATAGTGTGGATATTCTTCTGGAACCTCTGGGGAAAAGCACCGGACCTGCCATCTGTGGAGCCGTCAACTATGTTGTAAAGTACAGGGGGGAAGACACACTTGTGCTGGTGCTGCCCTCGGATCATTCTATTGACCGGAATGATGTCTTTGTTCAGGCCGTAAAAGATGGAATACCTTACGCACAAAAGGGTGATATCGTTACCTTTGGTATCCCGCCAACGCGTGCTGAAACAGGATTTGGTTATATTGAACAAGGAGCTGACCATAAAATTGTCAGCTTTAAGGAAAAGCCTGACAGCATGCTTGCCGAAACCTATTTCGCTGACGGCAAACATCTGTGGAACAGCGGTATATTCCTTTTTCATGCGGGTGCCTTTTTACAGGAACTTGCCCGTTTCTCACCTGATATGGTGTCCATAATGAAGACGGCCATTGAGAAGGGGCGCAAAGACGATTGTTTTTTCCGGTTTGATGCCGAGAGTATGCGAAATGTTGAAGATGCCCCTATCGATTATGCGCTGATGGAAAAAACAGAGCGGGCCCGGGTGTTGCCAGTGGAGCTGGGCTGGCGTGATCTCGGCTCCTGGTATGCCATATGGGAAGAGCTTGAAAAAGATGAGAGCGGCAATGTCTGCAGAGGAGATGTGCTTGTTGACAATGTGAAAAATTCTCTGCTTTTTGCTGACAATAAACTCATGGCGGTCATCGGCCATGAGAATCTGCTTGTGGTTGACAGCGGTGATGCCCTGCTGGTCTCGGCCACATCCTCTGCCCAGGATGTAAAAAAAATCGTCAAACGATTAAAAAAGGCACGGAGAGAAGAGTGGCTTAACCGAAACTTCAGTTCGAGGGCATGGGGAAGTTACGTGGTGCTTGAAAAGAAGGAGAACTGTATTATCCGCAAGGTTTTTATCCATCCGGGGATGAAGCAGAGTCTGCAGAAACACAACCACCGCGTTGAACACTGGGTGGTTGTTTCCGGGACCGCGAAGATCAGATGCGGCGATAAAACGAAACTGTATTGTGAAAACCAGTCCTGTTATGCTCCCGCAGGGGTGTTGCATTGCCTTGAGAACCCTGGCATCCTGCCCCTTGTTCTCATTGAGGTGCAGGTGGGAGATTATCTGGGGGATGATGATATTATCCGCGTTGATCCCGATTCCTGATGAACCAGTTATTGTCCGAAAAATGAATAAAAAGATATTCTTGTAATAATTTTTCAATTATGTATTGCATTTTTATGATAAATGTTAAAAAGGAATTCGAGAAAAACGGGTAGGATTACATTCACATCATATGCATAAGGAGATGCAAAATGACTAGAGAAGAAATAATGAAGGTGATTAAAGATAAGAATATTCGATTTTTTCGTCTTCAGTTTGTTGATATTTTGGGATTTATGAAAAATGTAGCTCTCCCGTTAAGCCAGGTGGAAAAGGCTCTTGATGGCAAGATGATGTTTGATGGTTCCTCTATTGACGGTTTTGTCAGGATTAACGAATCCGATATGTATCTGAAACCGGACTACAATACCTTCACCGTACTGCCATGGAGAAACAAGGATGGTGTCGCTGCCGCCCGTATTATCTGCGATGTCTACAAGGCTGATGAGACACCTTTTGAGGGATGCCCTCGTGTCAACTTAAAGCGGGTTCTTGCTCAGGCAAGAGAGCTTGGTTATACCATGAACGTCGGGACAGAGTCCGAATTTTTTCTCTTTGAGCAAAATAAGGACGGGACGCCTTCGACCAGGACTAATGATGTTGCCGGGTATTTCTCAATTGATCCTGAAGATACCGGAAACGACTGTCGCCGTGAAATTATCGAGACCCTGGAAACAATCGGGTTTGAAATCGAGGCTTCTCATCACGAGGTCGCTGAAGGCCAGCATGAAATTAACTTTAAATATGCTGATGCCTTAACGGCTGCTGACAATACTGTGACCTTCAAGTGGGTTGTAAAGACCATTGCTAAAAAATATGGACTGTACGCTACCTTTATGCCCAAACCGATTTTTGGCATTAACGGTTCTGGTATGCATACAAACCAGTCACTTTTCAACCTGGACGGCACCAATGCATTCTTTGATAAGTCTGCACCGAGGCAGCTCTCTGAGGTTGCCTATCAATATATCGCCGGTTCTCTGAAACATGCGCGCGGTTTTGCTGCTGTCACCAATCCGCTGGTTAACTCCTATAAGCGTCTTGTTCCAGGTTATGAGGCTCCTGTGTATGCTGCCTGGTCGGCATCTAACCGTTCAGTGCTGGTTCGTATCCCTGCTGCCCGTGGTATGTCCACCCGAACAGAGCTTCGCTGTCCGGATCCCAGCTGTAACCCATATCTGGCCTTTGCCATGATGTTAAATTCAGGTCTTGACGGTGTGAAAAATAAACTGCAGGTACCAGATGAGGTGAAAAGGGATCTTTATGAGATGAATGCGGAGGAGATGGCGGCAGAAGGTATTACGGTATTGCCCGCTAACCTGAAAGAAGCCATCGATGAACTTGAAGCCAACCCCATTGCCAGGGAAACTCTGGGTGACCATATCTTCGAGAAGTATATCGAAGCCAAAAACAGGGAATGGGATGCCTTTAGAACCAGTGTTTCTCAGTGGGAGCTGGACAACTATCTTGCAGTGTATTGATCTGCCGAGGATTGAGGTTGTTGCATAGAGGCCATCCCTGTAGGCGGATGTCTGAAGAGGCTCGTGGCCAGTTTGGGTGAAAAATAGCGGTCAACGTCGAGAAGAGAAAAGGTTGCCATTTTTACCCTTCCGCAGTAAACCTGCATCAGGAGGTCCGGTGCTGATAATATGAAGAAAGGATACAGGAATCAAACATGTGCTCTGGCTGCAGTGCTGCCGGATATTATTTCCCATAAGGGATGGAAGGTGAAGCTGGATATGTACTCTTTCTTCCCCGACTGGGAGCAAATTGTTGCTGGCAATGCAGCAGCATGTTCCAGGCCTTTGAAAATAAAAAAGGATACCTTATGGGTAGAGGTGGAAAACTCCAGCTGGATGCAGCAGCTTCAGTATGAAAAATATCAGATACTTGCAGATATCAATGCGCGGCTGAAATTCAGCAGGATAAAGGATATTAAATTCACACTCCCGGAAGGTGATAGAAAAGAACCGAAACCTGAACGAGCGCGTCTTACCTTTGTCTCACCAGATCCGCAAGAGGTGGAACGTTTTGAAAAACAGATTGAATCCATAGAGGATGATAGAACCAGAAAGGCGATTTTCTGGCTCTGGTATCTATCCAGATCCTGTAAGCGAAAAAAGAGATAATGGGCTGAAGAGAAAGGATAAAGTAGATGGTATATAATACAATTCTCGATGCAGTTGGAAATACTCCGCTGGTGCGCATCAACAGGCTGGTAAAACCTGGAAAGGTACGTTTTTATGCCAAGCTGGAATATTTTAATCCTGGCGGTTCCATAAAGGAGAGAATCTCTCTTTCCATGATCGAAGGGGGTGAGCGCAGTGGTGAGCTGACCAAGGACAAGATTGTCCTGGAGGCCACCAGCGGCAACACAGGTATCGGTCTGGCCATGGTGTGTGCGGCCAGGGGATATCGCTGTCTGCTTGTTATGTCCGAGTCTGCCTCGGTTGAGCGGCGGAAAATTCTGCAGGCATATGGCGCCGAGATTCTTTTAACCCCTGCAAATAGAGGAACGGATGGTGCCATAGAAAAGGCCTATGCCCTGGCTCGTGAATTTCCGGGACGTTACTTTCTCACCGATCAGTATAACAATGAGGATAACTGGCGTGCTCACTATAATGTGACAGCTCCTGAACTCTGGGAACAAAGTGAGCATAAACTTACCCATATCGTTGCCACGCTGGGCACTTCTGGAACTGTGATGGGGCTTGCTGCCTGGTTTAAGGAGTATCAGCCGCATGTTCAGGTCATTGGTGTGGAACCGCCTCTTGGTCATAAGATCCAGGGACTAAAAAATATGAAGGAGTCATATCGGCCTGGTATCTTTAATAAAAAAATTGCCAGTGATATTGTTTCTGTGGAGGATGAGAACTCTTTTAAAATAGCGCGAAGGCTGGCCAGCGATGAAGGGCTGCTGGTAGGGATAGAAGAAAAAAAATCGGGAAAGAAATCAGAGCTGCGATTTTTCAATACCCTGACAAAGAAAAAAGAAGTTTTCAAGCCCCTGAAAGAAAAGGAGGTAACCCTCTATTCCTGCGGCCCTACGGCCTGTGAACCGGCGCATCTCCTTCTCTGCCGCCGTTTTATCGTGACAGATCTGATCACCAGATATCTTGAAGCCAAAGGTATGCAGGTGAACTCCTATATGAATTTCACTGATCTCGATGATAATACTATTCAGGATGCTGAGGCCGCAGGAGAGAACCTGGCGGAATATACTGGTAAATTTATTGACAGCTTTATGCAGGATATTGATATTCTCGGTGTGAAGCATGCCGCTGGATATCCGAAGGCGTCAGAACATGTTGAGGAAATGATAGAGATTGCCAGTGATCTTGTTGACAAAGGCTATGCCTATGAAAAGCATGGCTCCATCTATTTTGATATCTCGAAATTTTCCCGTTACGGCAGGCTTTCCGGTATAGATCTCAGTCATATCCAGGTTGGTAAAACCGTTGATCTCGATGACTATGAAAAGGATAATCCCAGAGATTTTACCCTGTTGAAAAGATCAACTCTTGCCGAGCTGAAGAGGGGGATTTTCTTTGAGAGTAAGTGGGGAAATATCCGGCCGGGCTGGCATGTGGAATGTTCTGTCATGGCCACCAGGCATCTTGGTGAAACACTTGATATCCATACTGCAAGCAGAAATTTGATGTTCCCGCATCATGAAAATGAAATTGCCATTGCCGAAGCACTTACCGGTAAACCACTTTCCAGATACTGGCTGCATTCAGAACTGCTCCTGGTAGATGGAAAGATGATGGCCAGGGAGAATAATAATACAGTGACCGTGCGGGATCTGCTCGATCAGGGGTATTCAGGTAGGGAGATCCGTTTCTTTCTTCTCACTGTGCATTATCGTAAACCAATTCATTTCAGCTTGAGGCGGCTGCAAAGTGCCAGAACAGCGCTGCGCAGGCTCGATGATTTCTTCTGCAAGCTGAACTGCCTGCCCTCTGGTAAACCGCATCCTGAGATTGTTGCTTATGTCAGTGATATGGAAGAGCAGTTTTACAATGCCCTGGATGATGATCTCAATGTATCCAGAGCCATGAGTGCTGTCTATAAGTTTATAAAACGAACGAACCCTATCATGCAGATGAGTAATCTGGATCGCGACCAGAAAGGATATATCCTGGAAAGCTTTACCAGGCTTAACGAAATTCTTCAGGTCTTCAATCTGAAAGGCTGCCCCTTGCGCCCGGAGATAAATGCATTGATTGAAAAACGGGAAAAAGCCCGTCTGGAAAAGGACTGGAAAACCGCTGATTCAGTGCGTGATGAGCTGGAACGGCAGGGAATTACGGTGATTGATACAGAGTCTGGACCTGTCTGGAGGAAACTGCAGGAAACACTTCCGCCTGGAATATTTCAAGAGATGAAGCCGGATGAATCTTGAAAAAAGTTTGTTGTTGATTTTTAATACCTTTCGGGTATTATGGTTTGCCTGCAACAGCTTTATGTATAGACAGTATGGCATCCTTGCTATTTATTATGGAGCAACGGACTTCTAATCCGTAGGTCGGGGGTTCGAATCCTCCCTGGCGTACCATGTGTTATCAACCATAGTTGTTGGTTTTGCGGCCTGTTATCAGTAAGTTATATGCTGATAACAGGCCGTTTTTTTCACCCTTTGAAGTGAAATCTTTGACAGCGGGAAAAGTATGACAACCTATATCAAAGTTTTTTCAGGGGCAGGTAGATTTGTTGTTGTTTAGTAGTGGTAGCGGCAGGCCAGAACCCGGATTCTGCCCTCTTTGACTTCATAGACCAACCGGTGTTCCTGATCAATGCGACGGGACCAGCAGCCGGAAAGCTCATGCCTGAGTGGCTCCGGTTTTCCTGTGCCTTCAAATGGAGTTTGCTGAATTTCTTTGATCAGCTTGATGATGCGAAGGGCTTTCTTGCGATTCTGTTTTATCCACCAGCTTAGATCTTCAAAGGCTGCCGGATCAAATTCCAAGTTTTTCACAAACCTCCTCAAGTGATACTCCATTATCCCGTTTTTTTGCAGTAAGAAGACGTTCCTTCATGGTCTCACTTTTGAAGAGATAAGATGTTTCCTTTTCGGATTGCAACTCGTGCCAGAGTTCTATCGGCACAATCACTCCGGTTACGTTATTGTGGCTATCTGTAATATATTGTACCTCAGTCATGGGTGTACACCTTTGTTTATTGAATTTCATTTATCTGAAACTTCAGCTTGTTCTTGGCCTTAATCGCACCCAAAACATGGAGCAGGCTTGCTTCATCCTCCTCTGACATGTTCCCCCAATGGCATGCTCTTTTCTGTCAGTTTATATTGATATACTATATACTATGTGTCAAGCTTGCATGTATGTCGTGCTAATTGAAATTTTGACCAATTACCTGACAGAAATCTGTAACAATAGGACAGTAGGTTACGATTCTTTTTACCAGCGGTGATTATACAATAAATTGTCCAGCTGTTTATTGGCCAGTACATTCTGCCCTTCCGTAAAAGCTGCGTGTCTTAAATAGACACGCAGCTCGAGTATGAAAACCTGGTCCCTCTATTTTTCCCTTAATTTCAGCCAGATTTGCCCGCTGGTAAAACATCCCCAGCCCCACTTGAGCCAGCGCAGCAGATAAAAGGCCATCCATAACGCCCAGGCAAGCATGGTTATTCGGTAAGCCATGAGCGGGATTGAGACGACCA
>PDWJ01002328.1_pt1 | contig 21960 bp, 18 predicted proteins | sample 1430881 | NCBI WGS metagenome assembly PDWJ01 (sample SAMN01162460, study PRJNA174530) | Oral metagenome, whole genome shotgun sequencing project. | biome: Marine environment; feature: Marine mammal; material: Swab sample of the gingival sulcus; isolation source: swab sample of gingival sulcus... | reverse complement strand
GGTATCCCATGACATGTCGTATTACCGAATATTAGTGTGATTCTCTGACTACGGTCCGTGTTTCTACGATGGCGCGTCACTGTTATCAGAGCACAACTGTGGAGGATATCTTTGTGTCCGTAACAAAAGAACAAAAACAGGACATTATTGAACAACATCGTACCCATGATAGTGATACAGGCTCGCCGGAGATTCAAGTTGCCCTCCTGACCGAACGAATTAATCAGTTAACCGAACATTTCAAAGTTCATAAAAAAGACCATCACTCCCGCCGGGGCTTATTGAAAATGGTTGGAAAGCGTCGTCGCTTGCTGCAATACCTGAAAGGGAAAAGTGTCGAACGCTACCAACGCCTGATCAGTGAGTTAGGCTTACGAAAATAGGCTGTCCTGATGACCTTCCGGGAGTGTTGCCTTTTTTAACCTTATTATGAGGATAACCGGGGGAGATAGACTGTGTTGTTAAGTGGCTATCGCCCCCTTTCTCTCAGAGAGAAAGGTAAGAGAATTGTTATGCAGAAAGCAGAAAGAGTTAGTGTTGAGTTAGGCGGGAAAACTATCACGATCGAAACCGGGAAGCTTGCCAAGCAGGCCAATGGGGCTGTCTTAGTGCGTTGTGGAGAGGCCGTTGTGTTAGTGACAGCTGTTGCCTCGAAAGATGCACGCCCAGGCATTGATTTTTTCCCTCTGATGGTTGAATATCGAGAGAAAGCCTACGCTGCCGGAAAAATTCCGGGAGGGTTTTTCAAACGTGAGGGAAAACCAGGCGACCATGAAGTCCTCGTCGCACGGCTGATTGATCGGCCGATTCGTCCTCTCTTTGCTGAAGGATACACCAATGAAGTGCAGGTCATCGCGACCATCCTTTCAGTCGATCAAATCAATAACCCTGATGTGTTAGCCATGATTGGTGCATCAGCGGCCTTAAGCATTTCAGATATCCCTTTTTTAGAGCCGATCGGCTGTGTACGGGTTGGCCGGATAGATGGAAAATTTATCGTGAATCCGGAGTTGGAACAGATGAAAGAGAGTGACTTGAATATCGTCATGGCCGGAACTCACGATGCCGTTGTCATGATCGAAGGGGAAGCCAAAGAAGTCACCGAAGATGTACTGGTAGATGCCGTTGTGTTCGGCCATGAAAAAATCCAAAAACTTGTAGCCGTTCAGCGAGATTTACAGCAACGGATTGGGAAAACCAAACAAACGGTTAAGCCAAAAGAAGAGCACAGTCTGACCGCTTCCGTCAGCATGTTTACCCGGGATCGTATTCGCAGTTTGCACGATGAGAGCAAAAGCCTCAGTAAAGAAGTGTATCAGGAACGAATCGATCAACTCTTCGAAGATACCGTGGAAGAATTTACCGAAGATACCGAAGAGGAATTCGAAGAAAAATCAAAAGCGATTGCCGCCATTATACATGACACAGAAAAAGACGTTATGCGCGCCAACATCCTGGAAAATGGCCAGCGCGTTGATGGACGAGCATTGAACGAGATTCGACAAATTACCTGTGAAGTCGGCCTGTTACCGCGCACTCACGGTTCTGCCGTCTTTACCCGTGGTGAAACGCAAGCCTTAGTGGTCACCACCTTGGGAACCGCTAGTGACGAACAGCGTCTTGATACCCTCGAAGGGGAGAGCACAAAACGGTTTATGCTGCACTACAACTTTCCGCCGTTTTCAGTCGGGGAAGTAAAATTCTTGCGTGGCCCGGGTCGACGAGAAGTCGGGCATGGTACACTGGCGGAACGCTCGCTGGCGCAGGTGCTGCCTAGTGCCGAGACCTTTCCATATACGATTCGCTTAGTGTCCGATATTTTAGAATCAAATGGTTCATCATCAATGGCAACGGTCTGCGGCGGAACACTGGCACTTATGGAAGCTGGAGTGCCTATAACCAGCCCGGTTGCCGGCATCGCAATGGGACTCATCTCTGATGGCCAGAATGCTGTTATTCTTTCTGATATTGCGGGCCTTGAAGATCATCTCGGCGATATGGATCTAAAAGTCGCCGGAACAGATAAAGGTGTCACAGCGATTCAGATGGATCTGAAAATCTGCGGCATCACCCATGAGATTTTCGCAAAGGCTCTTCAACAAGCTCGTGATGGGCGTCTCTTTATCCTTGGCAAAATCCAGGAGGCGATTAGCGCACCGAGGGAAGAACTTTCTCCTCATGCTCCGAGAATCTATGTGATGAAAATTGAGCAGGACAAAATCCGGACGGTAATCGGTCCTGGCGGAAAGGTGATTCGCGGCATTGTGGAGGACACTGGTGTCAAAATCGATATCGAGGACGATGGCACAATAAATATTGCGGCTGTCGATCAAGAATCGGCTCAGAAAGCCATCACCATGATCGAACGGCTGACTGAGGAAGTCCAGGAAGGCAAGACCTATCTCGGTAAGGTCAAGACGATCGTCGATTTCGGAGCTTTTGTCGAAGTACTGCCAGGAACTGATGGCCTGGTGCATATTTCTGAAATCGCTGAGCACCGGGTCAAAAAGGTGACTGACGAACTCGCCGAAGGAGACGAAATCCTGGTAAAAGTGATCGGTATTGATAACCGGGGGAAAATTAAGCTGAGTCGCAAAGCTGTCCTCCGCGATAAGCAGCAAGGAAAAGAATAGCACTCGGTAGCGTTTTAGGTCACATTGGGAGACAACGATTTACAAGGAAATTTTGTATCGTTGTCTTTTTTTTGTTTTGGTGTATCGGTGAAGAACCTCGTCCGCTGTTGAACTACGTGTTAAGTCTCATATTTTCCCCATGCCGACATGTTCGTCGTCGACGATTCAGCGGCATATTAAGCGCGTGATTACAACCCGATCAACACTTGTTTGGTCGTTGCCAGGTCCGTACGGCGAGTGATGAGTATTGATATGTAAGTACATCGCCTTTTTATTAGACTGTTCGTTCTTATGGTGATAATCTGCCGGCTTCCCCAGACAACATCTGCCTGATATCTCTTGCCTTTTTTAGTAGAATCACCCGACATTCAGCCTTTTTGTTGGAAACACTGCTGCGGCACGGGGACTCTCCGGCGAAGTCAGCATGCATTCTGATCTGCTGAGTCGCTGGGCATCGCCGTCTGAACAATCGTTCCCCCGCCGATGACACGATCCTGTGCGTAAAACACCGCTGACTGGCCTGGCGTGACGGCTCTTTGAGGCGTGTGCAGCATGACTCTTATCGTCTTCCCGGCTTCCGGATATATTGTTGCGGGAGTTGCTGCATGGCGATAGCGGACTTTCACAAGACACTCTAACGGCCAGGAAAGAGCTTCAAGGGAGACAAAATGGACATCCTCTACCAAAAATGCTTGCGTGAACAGTTCTTGATTTTTTCCGATCACCACCGTATTGGTCTCCGGGTGAATTGCGACAACATATCGCGGGCTTCCCAATGCGACTCCTAATCCTCGACGCTGGCCGATCGTATAGCGATGAATTCCCTGGTGCTCACCAAGAATATGGCCTGCCATATCGACTATCGGTCCCGGTTGTCTGGCATGTTCAGGCAAATAGTCTTGTAAAAAATCCTGATAGCTTTGATCTGCAATAAAACAGTTTTCTTGACTGTCGGCTTTTTCGGCGACCCGATGGAGCCCAAGCTCTTTCGCTTTTTGGCGAATACGATCTTTGGTGAATGCTGCCAGAGGAAAAAGGGTATGTGCTAATTGAGTTTGACTGAGCCGATATAAAAAATAGCTTTGATCTTTTGCAAGATTATCTGCTGTTTTCAGAACATATCGCTGCCTATGTGGATCGTATTCCACATTGACATAATGTCCTGTCGCAAATATGTCGGCTCCTAATTCGCGGGCGAGCTCAAACAGTCGTCCGAACTTGATGTTTGGGTTACATACCACACAAGGATTTGGGGTTCGGCCACGCGCGTATTCCTCACAGAAATATGTCACGATCTGTTCTTGAAATTCTTTGCGAATATCGATGACAACGTGACGAATGCCTAAAATTTCTGCGGCCTGCTGCGCATCATGAATATAAGCAGGTTCAGCAAGGTCGGCCTTTGCTTGCAGCTCTTCAGACTGAGGAAGACGCATTGTGATCCCGAAAACATCGAATCCCTGCTCGATGAGTAAAGCTGCTGCAACCGAACTGTCAACGCCTCCACTCAGTGCAACCGCGACACGTGATGTTTGTGCTGACCTTTTCATAATAAATTTCAGCCCCTTCTGGTGAAAAATTTGAATAGAAGAACATGTAATCCACCAAATGCAGCCCATAAGCCGAATGCAAGCTTTTTTTCTGAAGATAAACATTCTTTACAGAGTAAAGATCATGGACACTTTATTGTTAACTCTATGTCAGATGGATGATAACAATTATCATTTCCATCGGAAAATGCGATCCTGACTTTCCTGTTAATTTCAGGAAGTTCCCTGTACTTCCCATAAAACCCGTCAAAAAAAAATTGACAATCTTCTCTGTAACTATTACTGTGGACAACAGTTTTCTTTGACATAGCGATTTTACGTATATGTTTTGGAGACATTCGGAAAGGGCATAGGGTAAGAATTTACACCCTGTAACACTTTATAAATAGCCCAATTGGAGGGATAGAACGTTATTTTAGAGATGCTCTCTGAGTGACTCCTTACTTCTTATCATACAATCGTTTCCAATCGACTCCTCTTAATTTTTCTTATCCGAACGAAAACCATACTTCCTGGTTTTATACGCATTAACTTCAATGAATCAGTTGATGAGTATAAAACCTTTTTGTCACCCAAGACAAATACATCCTTGACTCAAACAAGTGATTACGTGTAAGTTGCTCTCCATATATAGGGAGCTGGATCTACGAATCGCTTGTAAGGGGCTTGGTCTGTATTCCACCTTTATTGAACGCGAGTAAGGAGATCAAGATGACTCAGAGATGGATTTCTCAAGCGTAACAATACATGAAAATATCACAGACTGCCAGAACTGGATTTTCAGTGGTTTTGGCAATGTTGGCATGTGGGATAAGTCCGGCAATGACCATGGCTGAAGAAAACATTACGGAAGCTGATTTTCAACGAATCGGCAGTATGTATGGAGTTTCACCATATCTTCTTCTCGCGGTGAGTATTATCGAAAGCCAGGGGGGGAGAGTGCTTGGTATCCATGAGGTCAGAAATGTTGTCAATAACAAGCAACTAAAATATTTACAAAGAATCGCCGATCGAACAAACCGTGATATTTCGGAATTTAAAGGTTCACGGGCTGGCGCAATGGGATATATGCAAATTGTACCATCGACGTTTTATACGTACGCGCAGGATGGGAATGGGGATGGGGTGAAAGATCCGCTGAATCATCTTGACAGTTTGGCTACAGCGGCATACTTTCTCGCACGATCAATTGCAACCAAAGGAGGGCTTAGACCTGCAATAAAGCTGTATAACAATAGTAATGCCTATTGTAATCAAGTTCTGGCGCTTTCGAAGCATTTAGAATTGGAAAATACATTTGCAGCCCGGCAATAATTTCGTCTCCTTAAAAGAGGGAGGAGCCGCCGGAATCACTGCAGATTTACGATAGATATATAGGTAGAAGGGTGTAAAACATTGAAATGCTCATTGAGATGTTTTACACCCTTTTTTTGTCACTCGTCCATGCAGATTCGAAAGACACGAGCAGGAGTTGTTCTGGCTGTGCTGGCAGGGGGTATCTTTGGGACATCGGGTATTTTTACACGGGCAATTTCCGGAGTGACTCCACTTGGAATTGCCGCGATCCGCCTTCTGCTGGCATTTCTTTTTATGGCCTTTTTGCTCTGGCATCAAAAGGCTTTTGACGAGTTGAGGCGTTCTACTCGCCACTATCCGCTGCTTATTCTTTTGGGAGTCATTTCCAGTTTTCATTTCCTCTGTTTTGTGATCGCTGTCCAAAAAACCTTTATTGCAAATGCCCTTATTCTGGTCAATACAGCCCCCATCCTTGTGCTGCTGCTCGCACCGATCTTTCTGAAAGAAGCGATCACACATCTCGATCTCCTGAGCGTTGCCATGACTTTTCTCGGTGCAGGCGCAATCGTCGGATTCGATCAAATGATGTTGACGCCAGATCATTTACTTGGAGATCTCTGTGCCCTGGGATCGGCACTTTGTTACGCCTTCTATGTCATACTGGCGCGACGACTTCGCCAAACCTACTCCTCACTCATCATTCTGTTCTGGTTTTTTGGCCTGGGCGGACTCTTTTTACTCTCAGGAGGACTCTGGAGTGGGGATGCATTTTTCTTCGCCCCCACACCTTCTTCCTTTATTTTCTTGGGATTCCTGGGGGTTCTGCCAACCGGAATCGGCCATTTTTCCTATAATCTCAGTCTCAAATATATTCCTGCGGCAAAAGCCAGTACTATGATTCTCCTGGAGCCGGTAACCGGTACTGTCTTTGCTGCACTTTTTCTGCAGGAAATCCCTCCATTGTCGTCCCTGCTGGGCATCGGGATTGCTTTGTTCGGCATCGGAATGGCTTCGGTCTCTCATTTGCGACATGGAATTGTGGAATAATGTACTTTTTTGTTGACGAATACCGAAAAGAGAACGATATGTCATACTTATGTATAATCCAGAAACGGAAACTCTGGAACGACTCAATATCGGGAACCTTCAATGTCTTCAACCCCAAAAAGGGTATCGTTTCAGCCTTGATGCAATTCTTCTGGCGGATTTTCTGTCGGTTAAACCGGATGAACGGCTCATTGACCTCGGCACGGGAAATGGCATTATCCCACTTTTAGTATCAGTTCTCCATCCGGTCAGGCAGATTGTCGGGCTCGAACTACAAGGGCGTTTGCAGGATCTGGCTCAACGAAACGTTCGCATGAATAATCTAGAAAGCCGTATTCACATTCGGCAGGGCGATCTCAAAGAAGTTTCCCAAATGTTTCATGTCGGTGAATTCGATGTGTTGTGTTCGAATCCGCCCTATCGAAAAATCGGAAGCGGACGAATAAACCCTCGATCAGAGCAGGCAATCGCCCGACATGAAATCGCCTGTCAATTAGAAGATCTGCTGACGGCCGCCAAATTTCTTATCAAGCCGGGCGGGCGGGTGTATCTTATATACCTTCCAGAGCGGTTAGGAGAATTAGTGTCGGAGCTACGCCGCTACCGGCTTGAGCCCAAAAAAATTCGTTGCGTGCACACAGCGTTGCAGACGCCTGCATCATTGGTTCTTATCGAATCTCAGCGAGATGCAAGCTCAGGGCTGGCACTATTACCGCCGCTTTTTCTCTATGACAGAGACAATATTTACTCTGACGAGGCAAAGCAGATCTTACGAGAGACTCGTGACAATTGCTAATTGACAATTAACCAGGGCCTCTACAATGAATACATCATGGAAAGAACTGGCAGTCGTTGTCTCACAATCCATCGCCGAACTTATTTCGGATAAATTAATCGAATACGGTTCTCAAGGAACGATTTTCGAAACAATTGAAGAGCTGCCGGATCATACGAAGATTCTCGCCTATTATCCGGAAGAAACGGAACTGGATACTCTTATTCTGCATATCCAACACTATGCCCAAAGCTTACAGGAACTGGGCGAGAATATAGGACAGCTTCAGTTTATGTCGCAACATATTGACGACCGCGATTGGAAATCCGAGTGGAAACACTATTTCAAACCGACCAGGATCGGACAACATCTCGTCATCAAACCATCCTGGGAATCGTTTGAGCAGCAATCATCGGATCTGGTTATCGAGATCGATCCCGGCATGGCCTTTGGGACAGGTTTGCATGCCTCAACTCGCCTGGCTGCAGCCCTGCTTGAAGAATATATGCCGCAGGATGTCGATGTGCTGGATGTTGGGGTTGGCTCTGGCATCTTAAGCATCGCCGCAGCATGTCTGGGCGCCCAATATGTCCTGGGCGTTGATGTCGATGCAGAGGCTGTCGAGATTGCCAGGGATAATGTCAGCAAAAATGGCCGTCTGTGTGAAGAGAAATTCCAACGTAAAAAGGGATGTATTGAATTACAGGTCGGCTCACTCGACTCTCTCGATATTTCCAGAGAATTCGAATGCATTGTCATGAATATTCGCCCGAACATCATTATCCCACTGCTTCCGTATGCGGAGACCTTTTTGCGGACCGGAGGAGCAATCATCATCTCGGGCATTCTCGAAGAAGAAGGACCGGATCTACTCCATGAAATTCGTCACATTGGATATGTCGCCCACAAGCAACGGGTCGAGGACGGCTGGATTGCCTATGTACTGTCAAAACTGTCATAAAAGCGTCCCAGGAGCGCATCGAGGAGCACTTTGTGTATGAGCAAACACCGATTTTATGTGTCCCCGGGGCGAATTAACGAGGGACGAGTCAGCTTCCATAAGCCTGACATCTGGCATATAACGAAAGTATTGCGCCTGTCCAAAGGGCAGCATGTGATTGTCTTTGATGGAACAGGGCGTGAATATCGAGTTGAAATACAGACCATTACTCGCAAAGATGTCTTTGGTCTCGTGCGAGAAGAATGGGAACAGAAACGAGATTCATCATTACACCTGACTCTTGTGCAGGGCATTCCGAAAGCGAATAAAATGGATCTGATTGTCCAAAAAGCAACGGAAGTCGGCGTGACCGAAATCATCCCTCTGAATTCCGAACGCTCGCAATGGGGAACGGCCACCAAGCATCGGCAAGAGGCTAAAGTCTACCAACGTCTCGAACGCTGGTCACGCATCGGTATTGAAGCCGCTAAACAATCCTGCCGCACCACTGTTCCTCTTATTCGTCCGGTTGTCACAGTCGAACAATATCTCGACCGGCCTCCTGCTGCAGAATTAAAATTGCTGCTTTGGGAAGAGGAACAGCACGCCGGTCTCAAGCAGATACTTCGGGCTCAATCAGGGGCTTTCCAATCGGCAGCGGTTGTTATCGGTCCGGAAGGTGGCTTTTCTGCGGAAGAAGCCCAGCAATTTCAACGTAAGGAATATCAGCCGGTCTCTCTCGGCAGTCGAATTCTCCGAACGGAAACCGCAGGCATCGTAGTGCTCGGCATTTTGCAATACGAATTCGGAGATTACTAACTGTTGATGATCCGCCTACGAGTATGTTGCCAATAACGCCTCGACATCAGCAATATCCCCTTCAAAGGGCCCAGGAGTTTCCATCTTAATTGAGGTTAAGGCGGCAGCATAATTCAGTGATTCTCGCGGACCTTTGCGCAAACGCTGCGTGAGATAGGTCGCAAAGCAGGTATCCCCCCGGCCGGTTCTGCCGGATAAATTTTGGGGTTTGAACTCAGCGTGATAAATTTGTCCGCTGGCATAGGCCGTGACCTCGCTGCTGTGAGTCAGAATAATCTCTTTCGCTCCCATATCGGCGAGCATTCGGATTGCCTTGTTTCGATCGGCTTCCCCGGTCAAGATTTCAGCCTCTGCGGCATCGGTTTTCAGAAAGTCGATGTATTGGAACGCTTCCTGCTTTTCTGGCCAGTCTTCTGAAATGAGATCGCTTCCGACCGCTTTACGCACAAAACCCTGGGCATCCAAACCGACTTTGCCTTTTTCTGCCAGATGTTTGAGCACTTCCAACGGGACTTCCCCAGCAATCAGGGCGGCAATTTGATACACTCCGACGTCTATATCGTTGGGAATATCTTCAACACAGAACGGGTCGGCCATCGCGAGTTTATGGCAGGTTCGCCGATCAAGATCCGGCGTAGTGTACACATTTTTGATGGATGTCGTTTGAGATGATGACGCGGAATAGACATCAATTCCTGCGTCCTGAAAGGGGTGAAGACTCTGGAGATCCTCTCTTGCGAGTTTTGTGATGACTGCTGTCGCGAAACCGGAATTTATCGAGGCAAAAGCTGCACAGTAAGAGCCTCCACCATATCTCACCTCTTCGTTTCCCATGACAACGTTTCTGTCTTTTGAGATGGCTCCTATAGCCACAAGATCGTATTTTTTCATGACGTCATCCCTCATTTTGTAGTGTTGTAATATTTTTCTTGTGAATGTTCATTTTTTTATTGACAGTGACCGGTGAACATCACACGGTTCTTGCGACGTATTTATGAATGCTCTCTGATGAGTCAAGTATTTTTCGTTGGAAACGGAAGGGAGCGATTCTCATACTTGTTTTCAAAGAATAAGGAGTGTGTAATGATGAAGTATGGACGTATTTTCACCATTCTATCAGTAGCTATTGCTGTGTGCATGAGCGTTTTTTGGGGGAGTCCAGCAGAAGCCAAAACGAAACTTACGATGGTTGAAACGATCACCAGCCCGGAACGCACAAAATTGATTCGAGGTTTTCTCGACGAATTCGAGGCGGCCAATCCTGACATCGAAATTGAACTTGTGTCGCCGCCCTATGAAGGTTCCGACCAGAAACTCAATTTAATGCTGAACACGAATCAGCCGGTCGATGTGTTCGAAGTACGCGATTTTTTCGTCAAAGGCTATGTGAACAATAAAAAGCTTCTTGATTTAAGCGATTATTTCGACGGATGGGACTCATATGAGGACTTTTTGCCGTTGACCAAAAAAGTGTCTCATATTATTGATAAAACGCCGTATTTTATTCCGTATGGTTTTTTCATCAAAGCGCAATTCTATCGTAAGGATCTGTTTGAAGAAAAAGGTATCGCCATTCCTGAAACGATGGCTGAACTGGTCGAGACGGCAAAAGCGCTGACCGATCCTGAAAAAGGCACGTATGGCTTCGCATTCCGCGGGGGTAGTTCGGAAATAAAATTTACCGACGTATTCGTTATGTCCTACCTCGACAATATCGATCCGGAAACAGGCTATATGACCACTGATGGCGAGCCCTATTTTGATCAACCTGAAGCGATTCAGGGATTAAAAGACTGGGTTCAGCTCTACAAAGAAGGTTCACCGGAAGATTCATTAAACTGGGGTTGGAATGAACAGGTCAGCGGTTTTGTATCCGGTATGACGCCTATCTTATGGCAAGATCCAGACACGGTTGCCATCTGCTTACAACGTCTGGAAGGCACGGAAAAATTTTCCGTTGGCCCGATGCCGGTTGGTCCATCAGGGAAAGTGTATCTCGATTATGGTTTTGCCGGATGGGGGATTGCCTCGTATTCCGAACATAAAGAAGAGGCCTGGAAGTTGATTCAGTTCCTTTCTTCAAAAGATGTGAATGTCGCCTTCTCCAAACATAACGGCACGCTGCCAGTCAGCAATGCTGCAATGGCTGATCCGTATTTCTCTTCCGGCGCATATTTAGGCTGGAAGGAAATGTTTGACAATCAGGATAAATATGTCTTTATCCTGCTTCCTTTCGACAAAAAGGAGTATGCTCCTTTTACGCAGGAACACCGCAACGATCTCCAAAATCTTCTGTTAGGGAAGATCACTCCGGAAGAGGCGGCAAAAAAATGGGCTGATGTCTGGCGTAAAGTCTATGGACAATAGATCTCGATCGAGCCTTGCCAGGGGACACTCTGGCAAGGCTTTTTTGAATCGTCCACAAAAAGTTACCTCGTTGTTGTGAATATTCCAAATAACTCAGAACCGCCGTCGAGACAGTAACAAGGGCGGCCTTTGCATGTCTGCGTAACAATCATTTATCATAATAATCGACAATCGATATGGGTGAACATAGCTTGCCGACTCAACACACGGGAAAAACCGATACGAAATTTATTTTTTTGATGTTGATTCCCACGCTGGGCTCAATTCTTATTTTGACGTATGTACCGGCTTTTCGAGGAATCTGGATGGCCTTTCAACATTATAACATGTTTGACCTGTCAGACACCAGCTTCAATAATTTTCAGAATTTCCAAAAAATGGTGAATGACAACGTTTTTTGGCTGACATTGCGAAATACGGTCATTTGGGTGGTCGTCTCACTGTTTTTTCAGTTTGTTCTTGGATTTGCCCTGGCGTTGCTCTTACGAAAACCCTTTAAAGGACGCGGGTTATATTCCGGCTTTGTCTTTTATCCCTGGGCAGTTTCAGGATTTATTATTGGCCTGACCTGGCGTTGGATTTTTAATGGGAGTTCCGGCGTCGTGAACGACCTTTTAACTCGAATGGGTTTTATTGAAAAAAATATCGGCTTCTTGTCCGATCCCAATTATGCGCTGCTGTCAACGATTATCGCAAATATCTGGTATGGCATTCCGTTTTTTGCGATCATGATTTTAGCGGCGCTGCAATCGGTGCCGAAAGAACTGTATGAGGTCGCTGAAATCGATGGGGCCGGCGCATTAGCCAAATTTGGCAAGGTTACGGTCCCGTATATTAAACCCACCTTAATCAGCACAACCTTAATTCGCTTTATCTGGATCATGAACTTTCCGGAAATTATTTTCGTCATGACCAATGGCGGCCCGGCGGGATATTCTCATATCCTCTCCACACTGCTGATTGAAAAAATTTATTTTGTGTACGACTATGGGCTTGGGGCGGCAATCGGTGTCGTTATCATTGCGATTCTTATCCTTTACACAATAACCTATCTTAAAATCACCGGGGCAAAACAGGCTGGAGATTTCTAACGCATGAAGAAAAAAATATTCACGATTTTAAAAATTTTTGCCCTCGGACTCTTTTTACTTGCTGCGATCTTTCCGTTGTATTGGATCTTTGTCACATCTATCAAAAATGCGGCAGAAACCTATTCTTTTCCGGTATCATACTGGCCGAGACACCCAACGATTCAAAATTATGTCTACCTGTTTCAATCGATGAATTTCGGGCGTTATCTGTGGAATAGCCTCTCCGCATCTTTATCAGCCGCAAGTGTCGCTCTGCTGATTGCGTCACTGAGCGGTTATGTCATGGCGCGAAAAGATTTTCGAGGGAAAGGATTGGTCTTATTCTTGCTATTTTTCACGCAAATGATTCCGGGATTTATGCTGATGGGGTCGCTGTATATTCTGATGGCCCCCTTACGGTTGGTCAATAGTCTGGGAGTTCTCATTATCCTGTATACGAACATGATGATTCCATTTGCCTCGATTATGATGAGAGGGTTTTTCGAGCGCATTCCGCCCAGTCTCGAAGATGCAGCCTTGATCGACGGATGCAGTCAGCTTCAGGCCCTCTTTCGTATTATTTTACCAGTGACGCTGCCCGGTTTAGCTGCGACCTTTAGTTTTGCGTTTGTCAATTGCTGGAATGAATTGTTTTTGGCGATCATGTTTCTGGATCGTGAGATGAAGAAAACGCTGCCGGTCGGCTTGAATTCCTTCATTGCAAAAGCTGACATTAACTGGGGAGCGATGTCAGCCGGAGCCGTTATCGCCCTTCTGCCGACAGTACTGATTTTTGCTTTTGCACAAAAATATATTGTGCAGGGCCTCACTCAGGGAGCCGTTAAAGGGTAAGGATCAAAGCACCGCGAACGTCTGGAGGGGGCGGGGTGTATACGACGCCCCCCGTTCCCGGAGTTGAGATGCCTCAAATTTTTCGAACCGATTCTCTGATTAACATTTTAGTTTTGAGTTTGATCGTCCTGGGAAAATCAGAAAGGTTCCCTTGGATTCTTTTCAGAATCAGCTTTCCGGCGGCTCTCCCAAGATCTTCATAGGGCTGTTCAATAACCGTCAACAGCGGTTTCATCAAGTCCGTCGCAGTGAAACGGTCAAAACCGACGAATGAAAGTTTTTCCGGAATTTTCACCTGGAGTTCATTTAAGGCAATACTTGCTCCAAGGGTCATATAATAATTTGTACTGTAAACCGCTGTGGGATGAGACGGTACGGACTGATAAAGTTCTTTCACCGCAGCGTATCCGCCTTCAGTGGTAAAATCGCCACACCGTACCCCTTGTTCCGGGATGGGGATGTTATAGGTTTGCATGGCTTCCTGGTAGCCTCGTAAGCGTTCCTGGCTGACATAAGAATTCTGGGGACCGGTCAGAATGGCGATCTTACGATGATTGGCATGAATCAGGCGTTCGACAGCTCGAAATGAAGCATGGGCATTATCAACCAGCACAACATCCGTTTCAAAACCGGGAATCTTGTCGTCCACAATAAGAATCGGGATATTCATTGTGCGGTATTCGTTCAGAATGTCTACGCTTTTTGTGCCTCGCCCTGATGAAAACAGAATCAAACCGCTTATTGCTCTGTTTTTGAAAAATTTGAGGCGTTCCCGTAATTTTTCTTCACTCTTTTCAAAATCACTGATAATAATATTATACTTATGTGTTTCGATGGTTCGCTCAACCGTGGTAATTACCGATGTGGCAAAAATGTCGGTTAATTGCTCTATAAGGACCGCTACAGCCAGCACATTCTCTTTAAACCCTAATTCCTCGATGGCTTTCTCGACTTTCTGCCGGTTCTCTTCACGCAAGCGGGCGCCATTTAAATATCTGAACACCGTCCCGACTGCGACTCCAGCTCTTTTAGCAACATCCGGAATTGTGACAGCCATAGTCTTAATTTTTCCGGTCCTTTTCTGCTTATTTCCCTAAAGCATCAGCAAAATGGCAGGCAACGAACCACCCTGTTTCAATCTCCCGGAATTCCGGTTCAAGTGTCCGGCATTTGTCCTGAACATCCGGGCAGCGAGTGTGGAAACGGCATCCGCTCGGCACATGCATAGGACTGGGGATTTCATCCTTCAGTGAGATATCGGCGGGTTTGCATTCAGGATCAGGAATAGGCACAGAGGAAATGAGGGCTTGAGTATATGGATGTTTCGGAGAGTCACACACCTTTTCAGCCGAAGCCAGTTCCACAATCTTGCCCAAATACATAATGGCAATGCGATCGCTGATGTATTTGACCACGCTTAAATCGTGGGAAATAAACAAATAGGTCAGATTCAGGGCTTTTTTGAGTTCCTTCAATAAGTTAATAATTTGAGCCTGAATAGACACATCCAGGGCTGATACCGCTTCGTCGCAAACAATAAACTTTGGCGAAACGATAAGCGCGCGGGCAATGGCAATTCGTTGACGTTGTCCGCCGCTTAACTCATGCGGATATTTGTCGATATGCTCCTGATTCAGGCCAACGTTTTCCAAAATATTGAGAATTTTGTCTCGTTTTTCCCGGGGATCCGTCACGAGTTTGTGCACAAGCAAGGGCTCGCCAAGAATTTGCCCGATTTTCATCCTGGGATTCAGCGAACCGTACGGATCCTGAAAGATCACCTGTATGTCTTTCCGCATGCTAATCAACTCGTGTTCTTGCAGTGTGCTTAGATCCTGCCCATAAAAGAGGATTTCTCCCTCAGTGACTTCCAGGAGGCGTAAGATACAGAGCCCCATGGTGGTTTTCCCACAGCCGCTCTCACCGACTAATCCCAACACTTCCCCTTGCTTAACATCAAAACTGACCCCATCCACAGCTTGAACATGTCCAGCTTTACCCAGCAAACCTGATTTTTTCACCGTAAAAGATTTCTTTAATCCTTTAACACGCAGGAGAGTGCTCTCAGAGATTTTCTGTTGGTCTGTCAACACCGGGGCCGAAGCGCTCTTCGCCGTTTCAAGACGTTCTAATTCCTCATGTCGCCAGCACATCGTGAAGTGTTCGTCGCCAATCTGCACATAGGGAGGTTCTTGTTCCTTGCAAATGTCCTGGGTATATGGACAGCGCGGGTGGAAAATACAGCCGCGGGGCAAGTCTCCAAGTGCCGGGACTCTTCCGGGAATCTCTTCTAATCGAATCTCTTTTGGCGCATCAAGGCGGGGGATTGAGCGTAATAAACAAGCTGTATAGGGATGTCTGGGGCGATGGAAGATCTCCCGAACCGGAGCATATTCTACCAATTTACCGGCATACATGATCGCGACACGATCGGCGATTTCAGCAATAACCCCCAAATTATGAGTGATAAACATCACCGATGTGCCCAACTGGGCTTGTAAATCTTTGATTAAAGAAAGAATCTGTTTTTGCGTCGTGACATCCAGAGCAGTTGTCGGTTCATCAGCAATAAGTAGTGAGGGATGAGACGATAAGGCCATCGCAATCATGGCCCGTTGTCGCATCCCTCCGCTCATTTCATGCGGATATTGTTTGGCCCTTCTGGCGGCTTCAGGAATGTTCACCAGATTCAACATGTCAATCGCTTTTTCCCAGGCTTTGCGGGAATTCAAGTGCTGATGCAAACGGATCGATTCGGCAATCTGGTAGCCGATCGAAAGTACTGGGTTCAGGGACGTCATCGGTTCTTGAAAAATCATCGAAATCTCTCCTCCCCGCACGTCCTGCATCTGTCGTTCGTTGAATTCCAGGAGATTCTGTCCTTGAAAATACATGTCCCCTGAAATTTTACACGGAGGTTCAGGCAATAGCCTTAAGATCGAGAGGGCCGTGACACTCTTTCCGGACCCACTTTCTCCCACAACTCCCAAAATTTCATTTTTTCGAACATGGAACTCAATGCCATTCACAGCCTTAATCACTTTCCCATCAATATGGAAAGAGGATTTAAGATTGTTGAGAGAAAGTAAGAAATCATTGTCCCCAGTGGGGGGGTGAATCGTCTGTGTTTCCATCCAATATCCACGTTGTTAGAATGTTATATACTCGCTGAGAATCTAAAGTGACAATGAGAAGGGCAAAAGAGAGCAGCTCTTTTGCCCTTCAGCACGTTAATGTTTCGCGATGTAGATATGGGTCATCACATATTTGCCCCACATATCTCCCCAGCTCGCCACGCCTTTTTGGTTTGGTTCAACGCCTTCGCCTTTCACATAGGGTTTCCAGACGGCAGAGTAGAGCTGCTGAAATGCAAAGATCGCCGGGTTTTCTTCAATTAAAATTTTCTCGGCCTGACGGTATTTCTGAAGTCGAGCTTCTTCGTCGGTCATCGGATCGGCTTCATGCACCAATCTGTCATATTCCTCATTTGACCAGGCATGGCGACCACCTGAGAGGAAGAGATCCATGAAATTACTCGGATCGACATAATCAAATTGATAGGCCAGCAGGAACAGAGGGTGCGTATGCTGATTCAGAGCGTCGGTAAATGTCTTGACTTCCACGACGCGCGGAACCATATTAACCCCCAATTTCTCTTTGAATTGAGCCTGTATATAGCTGGCTGCCGGCTTTTGCCAGGGATGCATCTGATTCTCAGCCCGCAGCCACATCTCTAACTCAGGAAACCCTTTTCCTTCAGGGTAGCCGGCATCTGCCAATAACTTTTTAGCCTGTTCCGGGTCATATTTTGACAGGCTTTTGGCAGCCTCCGGGTCGTATCCGGGGAATCCGCTCATGAGCGGAGAATACTCCGGCGATGCCATTCCCTTGAGAATAGTACTGCTCAATTCTTCTCGGTTGAAGGCATAATGAAAGGCCTGGCGCACTCGGATATCATCAAACGGAGGTTTCGTAGTATCAAATGAGAGGTAAAACACCCGGAACATCGGCCAGGAATAGAGCTGATCGGCCAAATTTTGTCCGGCAAACGCCAACTGCCCGGGATTTAAATCAGAACGATAGGTTTCATCGTTCATATAGGCCGGAAAGCCGGTTTCCGGTTCAAATGTGCCATATTTTAGGATGATTTTTTCGAGATACGGTTGCCAGAGTCCTTTGTAATTCGGATTTTTGACAAAGGTCATATGATCGCCTTTCACCCATTCCGTAATCATAAAAGGGCCACTGCCGACCATTGTTTCAGCCTGAGTTGCATACTCATCGCCGTGGGCTTCTACAGCATGGCGCGGAACAGGGTAGAGCCAGGTCAAGACCCCTAATAAATAGGGCTTAGGGACTTCGGTCGTAATCTCAAGGGTGTACTCATCGAGAGCCTTGATTCCTAACTCTTCGACCGCTACTTCCCCTTTTTCAACAGCGTTCCAATTTTTTAATCCTGCTGCAAAGCTCCAATACCAGCCAAAATCATAGCCCTGCGTGACTGCTCTGTGAAGCGCAAACACATAGTCGTGAGCGGTGATCGCTTTGCCATCAGACCAGGTGAGTTCTTTTCGGAGATGAAATGTCCAGGTGAGACCATCATCGGAAACATCCCAACGTTCGGCCCCCATAGGAACCACTTCAAGATCTTTATCAAAAGCCATTAAGGCTTCATGGGCCAGTTCCGCTCCGCCCTGGATACAGTTATAAATCGTCTTCATATAATCCATATAGGTTCCACTTTCAAGTTTCAGCGGATACAACAAAACCTGTTCGGATTCAGGAAGCGCATCCGGCGGCAGTGCATAAACCACTGCGGGAACCATTAAAACACAGGCTAAGAGAAGAAGCATTTTTTTTGTACACCTCATAATAGAACCTCCTTGCAAACAGTGAACAGTAGGATGATAAAGAGTGAACCATTTTCGCCTTTCAACCATCAATCATCAATCTCCACATCACCTCCTTCCTCGAAGTTTTGGATCCATAGCATCTCTCAGCCCATCGCCGATAAAAGAGAGAGAAAGTACCGTGAGGGCCAGAAAAATTGCCGGGAACAGGGTTAAATGCCAGTAAAACTGAATATAATACAGGCCATCACTAATCATCTGGCCCCAACTCGGCGTAGGCGGGTTAATCCCCACTCCGAGAAAACTTAAACTGGCTTCCATCATAATCGCATTCGGTACACACAACACCATGCCAACGATGATAGGAGCCATAGCATTTGGCAAAAGATGACGGAAAAGGATGCGATAGGGGGTGACTCCGATTGCCTTAGCAGCCCGGGAATATTCTCGTTCTTTCAGTGCCAGGATTTCTCCCCTGACAAGCCGGCAAACATCCATCCAACTCACCAACGCCAGGATGATGATCACATTTTGTAACCCACTACCAAATAAGGTCACAAACAAAATCGCGACCAGCAAAGGAGGAATCACCGAAAAGGTCTCTACCAGCCGCATAATTATCCAATCAATAATACCGCTAAAAAATCCTGCCAGGGCCCCCAAAGGCACCCCAATAAATAAAGCAATACACGCCGTCATAAACCCGACTGAGAGCGAGACACGAATGCCATAAATAACTCGGCTAAAGTAATCTCGTCCCATGGCATCGACCCCAAACCAGTGGTTGAGCGAGGGAAAGGCGTTAATTTCTGTCAAATATTTTTGTTCTGCATAACCAGCCGGCGCGATCAACGGAGCAAGGATCGCGCATACAATGAGGATGAGCATAACTGCTAAACCGAGCAAAGCTAAGGTATTTTTCCGAAAGTATTTCCAGACCTCTAAGGCATAGGAGGGGAAGAGCCTTTTCGTGCTTCTTTGATTGAGCTGGGACTCAAGAGAGAATTTATTCATGCGTTACACCCTCTTACTGTTCTTCTTTTCCCAAACGAACGCGCGGATCGATAATCGTATAGAGAATATCAATAATTAAGTAGGTGAATGAAAGCGAAACCGTAATAAGGAGCATCAGCGTCATCTCAAGCGGGTAATCACGTTTATAAATGCTGGTGACAAAGTACCCACCTAAACCTGGAATACGAAAAATCTTCTCGACAAAGATACTTCCGGTCATAATCCCTGTAAACATCGGCAGCATAATCGTCAAAATCGGAATCAACGCGTTTTTAAAGGCATGAATAATCACCACTCGCCATTTTGCGAGTCCCTTTGAGCGGGCCGTAAGAATATAGGGCTCATGAAGCACTTCCAGCATACTGGAACGGGTATACCGGGCAATGATGCCCAAAGGGAATAATCCGTAGGCAATAATCGGCATGATCCAGGTTTTCGGACCCGCAAATCCCCCGGTTGGAAACCAGTGGAGTCCAATCGAAAAAATAAACACCAGAAAAATCGAACTGACATACACCGGTACCGAAATAGTATAACTTGCAATTGCGGCACAGAGATAATCGACCCAGCTATTCGGTCTGGTTGCAGAGATTATACCAAGGAACAAGCCTATCGGGAACGCAAACGCCAGCCCCAATCCTCCTAAAAACGCACTGACTTTCAGCGTTCTTTTTATGAGGTCCGTAATCTCCTCACCAGGGCTTTGGTACGATCTTCCGAAACGAAGATGGATCGCATTCCACATAAATTTCAAGTATTGAACATAGAGCGGCTGATCCAGTCCGTACATTTTGAGGATTTTTTCTTTGGCAGCTGGAGACAGCGGCATCTTGGTCTCATCAAACGGGCCCCCCGGAATTTTGTGCATCATGGTAAAAATGATAATCGACACAAGAATAAGCGATACCAGAGAAGAGAAGATGCGTTTTACAATGTACATCATCATAATGAATTTGTGCTCCTATGTTAAGACTCAAGCACTGCTGTTTTGAGGTGTGAAAATTAAGTTGGATTTGACGCGAGGCAAGCTTCGGCACGGTTCTCCTTCCGGAATCGTGACGGTTTCGATTGCACTCACACTTCTGTTGAAAATTTTCAACAAAAGAAATACTGAAAAATATTTATTATCCTGTCAAGGAAAAATCCTCACGAAACCGGAGATCTTGTGGTTGACTTTTGCATTGGGTGCATACGTGTTCTACAAGTCTGAAGATATTTTCAACAGAATTCAGAAGAGCATCAGAGAAGCAGCCTCCTTCTGTCTCTGTCCTCTCTCTAAAGCTTATCGCTAAACATCAGACATCATCAGGACTCATTCTGACATGATGAACGGGATAAATAGGACTGGAAAGCCACGCTTTCCCATGTATATCCCATCAATATTCTTAGTTCTGATGATGTCTATTTTTTACTCTAATGGATGAAAAAAAAATATCACAGATTCTCAATGAATTAGGCGAAGAAGGTTTTGCATTTAATCCGGTCAGTGTGCCGATTTATGAGACGTCAAATTTTTTCTTTGCGTCGTTTCAAGAACTTAAAAATGCCTTACAACATGAAGCCGGGGTTCACCTCTACAGCCGGGGAAAAAATCCGACTGTTGAGGTGTTCGAGCAAAAAATCGCCGCTCTGGAAGGCGGAGAAAAGGCCAAATTGTTTGCCGCTGGTGTGGCGGCGATTTCGGCGGCAACGATGGCCTTTTTACACAGCGGCGATCATGTTGTGTGTATCAGAGACTGCTATTCCTGGACGAATACCCTCTTCACACAATATCTTAAACGATTTCAGATTGATGTCACCTTTGTTGAGGGGCGGGACCTAAAGGAGTGGGAGGACGCTATTTGCCAAAACACAAAACTTTTTTATCTCGAAAGTCCGACCACTTTTTCATTTCAATTGCAAGACATTCGGGCTGTGGCACAGTTAGCCAAAGAGCGTAAGATTAAAACAGTTATCGATAATTCCTGGGCAACGTCGTATTTTCAAAACCCGATTGAACTCGGTATCGACCTGGTTGTCCATTCGTGCAGCAAATACATCGGAGGACACAGCGATGTTGTTGGTGGGGTTGTGATCGGCTCTGAAGCTGATATAGACCATATTTTCAATACAGAATTTTTAAACATTGGAGCCGCTCCCGGTCCCTTTGAAAGCTGGCTGCTCCTGCGCGGATTACGAACCCTTCCGGTGAGAATGCGGCAACATCAACAGAATACCGCTGAGGTACTCCGATTCTTACAGAATCATCCTCACATCGAGGCCCTGTATTATCCTTTTCATCCCAGCCACCCCCAATACGAACTCGCTCAGCAACAAATGCGAGGCGGCTCCGGTTTGTTCAGTTTTCAATTAAAGACACGGGAGATTGAGGCGATCGAACGCTTCACGAATGCCCTGAAATATTTTAAACGCGCCGTCAGTTGGGGCGGTTATGAGAGTCTGATTCTTCCTTATGCCGCGACGGGAGCGGATGACCCGGAGCGAATCAGCATTGTGCGAATTCATATCGGATTGGAAGAACCGGCCCTGCTGATCGACGATTTGTCCCAGGCATTGAAACAGCTCGTGTCGTGAGAGGTAAGATGTCTTTGTCATGCAAGCTGTCAGATAGTTTCAAACTGCCTGACAGCTTTTGATCCTTCCTACTCTCACCTTATGCAAGGACATGTATTTCAAATAGATGACCGCGTAGCGGTTTCGGCATTGTAGCAAAGCAGTCCTCCGGCTTCCCCCGGCGTGAAACGCCG
>PDWJ01002464.1_pt1 | contig 21965 bp, 19 predicted proteins | sample 1430881 | NCBI WGS metagenome assembly PDWJ01 (sample SAMN01162460, study PRJNA174530) | Oral metagenome, whole genome shotgun sequencing project. | biome: Marine environment; feature: Marine mammal; material: Swab sample of the gingival sulcus; isolation source: swab sample of gingival sulcus... | reverse complement strand
TTAATCAATGAGACCACTTCTTTAAATCCCCCAGAGGCAGAATCATTTTTCTCGATGATTTCAATTTTCCAGTTCCGTGACTCGGCAAACCGGCTATACATACGAAACAGATCACCGGCAAAAATACCGGCCTCTTCTCCACCGGTGCCAGCCCGAATTTCCAGAATCACGTTTTTTCCATCCCTGGGATCTTTGGGCATGAGCTGTATTTTAAGGGTATCATTCAAAGATGCGATACGGGCTTCCAGTTCCGGGATTTCCTCTTTGGCCATGGCCCGGATGTCTGCATCTTCATCTTTGAGGAGTTCTTTGGCCTCTTCAAGCTCTCCTAAGGCCCCTTCATAGTCCCTAAACACCGGAACCACCTTATTTAATTCTCCATGCTCCTTGAGGTATTCCTGATATTTTTTCTGATCGGCAATGACCGCAGGATCACTGAGCAATTGTTCAAGTTTTATAAACCGTTCTTCAATGCCTTTTAATTTTTCAATCATGGTAAACATCCTCCCGGCAGAAAACCAGGGTGTCAAAATTGAGGTTGAGAAAAAGATAAGGGTGGGCACAAATTCAAAAGGGGTGCTTTGTCAAAAAGCCCCCCTTGAACTGGTCTTACACAATGTACAGCTAAACCATCGTACTTGCGTCGAACCCTGCGTACTTTTTCTTAAATCGATCAATACGGCCAGCAGTGTCAACCAGTTTCTGTTTACCGGTGAAAAAGGGGTGACACTTGGAACAGATTTCAACCTTGATATTTTCTTTGGTGGATCCTACGTCAAAGGTGGCACCACAGGCACAGGACGCCGTGGTTTTTGTGTAGTTCGGATGGATGTCTTTTTTCATGTTACACGTTGCTCCTTGGGGCCTTCGTTATAAAAGGCCTGATGTTAAAAAAATAACGGCCACGGGCCGTCCCTTGTCTATCGAATCCCAGGCGTTGACCCACAGCAAAACAAGAAAGTAATTCAGTAAGTTACTGAGACTTTCATATAAAATATACAAATTTCCTGAACGATGATCCCTTAAGAATTCATCAATTCAAGAAACTCTTTATTATTCTTTGTTCCGTTCATTTTTTCAAGTAAAAACTGCATACTGTCCACAGAATTTAAGCTAGAGAGCAATTTTCGCAGGATCCACACGCGGTTCAGCACCTGGGGTTCGAGCAGCAATTCTTCCTTACGGGTCCCGGATTTATTCATGTCAATGGCCGGGAACACCCGCTTGTCGGCCAGCTTTCGATCCAGCACCAATTCCATGTTGCCCGTCCCCTTGAACTCCTCGAAAATCACTTCATCCATTCTGGAGCCGGTATCCACAAGTGCCGTTGCAATAATGGTCAAACTGCCCCCCTCTTCGATATTTCGGGCGGCACCAAAAGGCCCTGGCAAGGCGGGTAATAGAATCCAGCAGAATCACCACGTCGTGACCCTGCTCGACAATGCGTTTGGCCTTTTCAATCACCATCTCTGCCACTTGCACGTGGCGTTCGGCCGGTTCATCAAAGGTGGATGAAATCACTTCCGCCGCGACGTTCCTGGCCATATCCGTCACCTCTTCAGGGCGTTCATCTATGAGAACAATCATGGGAACGATATGTTTATTGGATTTGATCATGGAGTTGGCGATATTCTGAAGCAACATGGTCTTACCCGCCTTGGGTGGCGATACGATGAGCCCGCGCTGCCCAAAGCCAATGGGAGACATCAGGTCAATGACCCGAGTGGAGTAATTGTCCGGTTCCGCTTCCAGATTCATTTTACGATCTGGATACAGGGGCATCAAATTATCAAAAAGAATGGTTTCTGCTGCCTGCTCCGGATTTAAAAAGTTAACCGCCTCCACCTTGAGCAGGGCAAAATATCGTTCGGAATCTTTGGGCTGACGCACCTGGCCGGAAATGGTATCACCGGTCCTCAGGTTAAACCGTCGGATCTGTGAGGGAGAGACATAAATATCGTCAGGGCCGGGAAGATAATTGTACCCTGGCGCCCTTAAAAATCCAAAGCCATCTGGAAGAATTTCAAGGGTCCCCTCACCGTAAATCTGCCCGCTTTCCTCAATATTGGCCTGGAGCAGCGCAAAAATCAACTCCTGTTTTTTAAGCCCCCCAATGCCCTGAATATTGTATTTTTTGGCAAGTTTGGTCAGCTCGCTGATTTTCATCTTATTGAGTTCTACAAGATTCATTCACTCTCCCGGTTTTTAATTTATTTGTTCTAAGGTCCGTTAAGTTTATTTGGATGTGTTGTGCTAAAGGAAACCTTCTTTGGCAATATGGAAGCCCCTAGCGACCTGCGGAAAAAAGATAGATAATAGCGTACATAGAGTACAAGGAGCTAAATAAAGCATTCTTTTTTTTTTGTCAAGCGCTCTTTTTAAGTTTCTCATATACCAGAGAAACAGCCTGAAACAATTTGGAGGGCTCCCCATCATTGTTGATGACATGATCGGCCCTTTGGATTTTTTCATCCTGGGCCATCTGCAAAGCCAGCAATTTCTCGGCATTGTGCCGGTCAACGCCGTCCCTGGCAATAATTCGGTCTACCAGCGCCTTGTCCGGTGCCGTCACCACCACCACGGTGTCAAAATGATCGGCCAGATCCAATTCAAACAGCAGGGGCACCTCCACGGCACATGCAGGCTCTCTTTCATAGGGTGCAGTTGTCATCTGACGGTCCATTTCATCAACGATAATAGGATGGACAATGGCCTCCAACTGCTTGCGCAGATCTGGTTGCGCCACAATCAATTCTCGTAACACGGCCCTGTCTAGGTGCCCATCAGATCCCACCACCTTTGCACCAAACACCGAAATAATCTTTGCATGTGCCGCCTGGCCCGGCGCCACCACCTGCCTTGCAATCTCATCACAGTCCAGCGTTTCAAGCCCCAATCGGCCAAAGGCCCTACAAACCAGACTTTTACCTGACCCTGCAGATCCTGTAACACCAATTTTTATTATGTTATTCCCCCTCATCAATTTAAATACCTTTGCATATGTGGAGTGATTGACTTGCGATTATATCCTGTGTTACGGTCAACCTGTCTTACTTAACGATGGGCCATAAGTCAACCAGGGGGCCCACCGAGGTCTGACCACAGCACCCCATGAAAGACCCCAATACAATTGCATCACTTTTGAATAACGACCAGGGAGCACCGCTGGTCTATCGCCCACCAGGCGTTGAGATAGGACACAATAAGATATTAATTCAGAAGGTTACTGAGACTATCATATAAAAAAAGACGTTAACCAGAAATATAAAGGAAAACAAAACATGGAAAGAACACTATCCATTATTAAACCTGACGGTGTTAAAAAAAATATCATCGGCGAAGTCATTAAGCGGTTTGAAATTCACGGGATTCAAATTGTCGCAATGAAAATGATCCACCTGACCAAATCCCAGGCACAAGACTTTTATGCCGTACACAAAGACCGCCCTTTTTTTGACAGCCTCACCGATTTCATGACCTCCGGCCCCGTTGTCGTCATGGTTCTTGAAGGGGACGACGTCATTACCTTGAACAGAAAACTCATGGGGGCGACCAATTTTAAGGAGGCAAAAGAAGGTACCCTCCGCCGGGAATTTGCCACATCCATCGAGCAGAACGTCGTGCACGGCTCCGACGCACCGGAAACCGCCGCGTTTGAAATTGGCTATTTTTTCAACGACCTGGAAATCCATAATCGTGAATAAGCCCGTTTTTCAACGCTACCAATGACATAAATTAAGGGTCTCAAAGGTATTGCTCCCCTGGCGTGCACTGGGCCAGGGGACGTTTTTTATTCACCCTATCCTGCCCCTCATTATCATTGACATCAGTGTTGACAGCGTTCATCTTACCGGTCTCATATCCACCCAGATCCAAGGCAACAAACGCAAACCCCAACGATTTCAACGACCGATATACCGCGTTTCGCGTACCCGCTTCAATCAGCCGTGTCACCTCTTCGGCCCCCGTCTCAATGCGTGCCAACGCCCCATGACAGCGCACGCGCACCTGAACAAACCCCATATCATGAAGGAACGCTTCAGCCTGCGCGATCTTTTTCAATGTCCCATGATTGATCGCCGTGCCCACCGGAATCCGAGTTGCCAGACAGGACTGCGACGGTAAATTCCACGCACTGAGCCCCATGGCCTTTGCACACCGCCTGATTTCTGATTTTGAAAATCCAGCCGCCACCAGGGGGGCCTGAAAATCAAGCGCGTTTGCCGCTTCAATACCAGGTCGGTAATCCCCAAGATCGTCCACATTGATCCCATGGACCCATGTATTGATCCCCTGCTCAATCGCCACCCCTTTAATCATGGTCAATGCGTACTGTTTGCAGTAATAGCAACGCCGGGCATCATTACGGGCCACTTCAGGCTTGGTAAGCATATCCATGTTAAGGCAAAGGTGCGCAACACCCATCTTGCGGGCTGTATCTTTGGCTCTTTTGGCCTCTATGGGCGTAAAAAACTCGGATTGCACTGTCACCGCGAGACACTCTACCGCTGCCGCCTTGGCAACAGCCATCAAAAAAATAGAATCAATCCCCCCCGAGAACGCCAGCACAATCTTACCATGGGCACGTAATGCGTTTTTCAGATCCTCTAGTTTTAATTCAAGTTCAGCAGGTAGCCGGGGATCATGTTGATTCATAGATCTCAAATTTCGTTTCTGAATCGGTCAGCGCATCAATGCGTTCCTGATAGGACCTACGGGTTTCCGAAATCAGCCATTTTGACCAATCCTCTATGGTTTCCCATATAGAAATCACCAGGTATTCATCGGGCTGATCTGCCCGCTTCATGGTTTTGGCCTCAATGTATCCGTTTTGTTTCATTGCCTGGGCAATCAATTCGCGGTAAAGCGTTTTCAGAAGTTCGTCCTTGCCTGTTGTCACCTTTCGTTTGATCAAAACTGTAACAGCCATGTTCACCTCCTTAATTTAGTGTCCCCTTTCACCTGCGCCAATACTATCCTGAGTCCTATCAAAATACCACTAAAAATATCATTGACAATAAATGTGACCTTGTGTATAAAGCCATCGTTGTATTTGCTGGCTGATCGTCCAATGGCAGGACTACGGACTCTGACTCCGTCAATCTAGGTTCGAATCCTAGTCAGCCAGCCAGATGATACTAAGGGCTTTCAGCGTTTCGACACTGAAAGTTTTTTTGTTTGCAGTTCCAGTTTGTCCCCACATAGTCTCCACTTTTTGTTCAACAAGGACAGTTTTTTTGTCCGAAAGTCATTTTTTAAACCACCCTTTTTTAACTGACCCCATTAAGGAAGGTTAGCAGGAAATTATGGGATTTTAGGTTTGACCTTTCTTTTTTTCTTACGCCGCCTCCCATACAAATTCAGTCACATTTTTTTTTGCACTTGAAAAACCAATGCCGATCAGCACAATCTTTTTGCCCCGGGCCCGGTATTTTTCGGCGTAGCCTTTGGTTTTGATCTGACCAAGGGCTTTTTCTTTGGGCATATCCACTTTGAATTCAATCAGGTAAAGGGTGTTCTCCGTCTCCACGCTCATATCAATGCGGCCCTTGTTGGTGCAGTCTTCCACAATGAGTTGCAAAGGAACAGAAGACAGCCAGGCAAATATGACGCTTGCATAAAAGCCTTCGTATCGGGCAATTTCGTTGTTGGTATAGTTATGGTAGGGAATGGCCGCAAACAGGGCATGGATGGCGGTTTTGAACTGCTCCATATCGCCCAATCGCAGGGCGCGAGCCAAATTTTTTCTGAGAGGGAATTTGCTTTCCGACGGCGCAAATATATCCAGAAGGGAATTGGTGAAGGCTGTAGATACCTCCAGATTGGGAAATCCCAAGGTATATTCAGTCATCCCCTCTTCCAATGAAACATCTCTGATGGTCAGATACCCCGACTGAAACAGCAGGGTAACAGGGTCAATCTTGTCAATATCAAAGGAGGTGAGCAGTTCTTCACCCGCCTTGATGCGGCTTAAGTCGGGAAGAAAAAATTGTTTCTGATGTAATATCTTGACCAGAAAAGTGGGCGTGGCGGTCTCAAACCAATAGCTTTTAAATAGCTTGTCGTTATCCAGAAACAACAGAATATCAAAAGGATTGTAAACATGATCTCCCATGAAATGATAACCGTCATACCACCGTCTTACCTCATCCATGTCCGCACTTTCCAAATGCTTTGCAAACACGGTCTCCAGATCGTGCTGGGTATAACCGCAGACAGTCGCAAAGAGGGGTTTGAGGCTGATATCCACAATATTATTGATGCCGGAAAAAACAGACACTTTGGAAAATCTGGTTACGCCGGTCAAAAAGGCAAAGCGGATATGGGCATCGTTATCCTTGATGACAGCATATAAGGCTTTCAGGGTTTCTCTGGCAAAGGCCGCCATTTCCGGCTGGTCGATATTGTCGAGGATAGGCTTGTCATATTCGTCAATGAGGATAACCACAGGCTGATTGTACTTTTCGTGTGCGGCCTTGATGATGCGTGACAATCTGGCGGAAACGGCTTCAATTTCGCAATAGGTTCCAAGGCGCTTTTCATTATCTTTGAGGGTTTCCAAGATAGTTATCTGAAGCATCTCTGGAGACCGAAAATCCCCGGCGCCAAAGGAAATCTTGATTACTGGATAGCTTTTTGACCAGTCATGGCTGTTTTCGGCTGCCAAACCCGTAAACAGTTCTTTTCTGCCCTCAAAGATATTATGCAGCGTGTCTACAAAAAGACTTTTTCCAAAGCGCCGTGGTCGGGATAAAAATACACATTTGTACCGATCAATCAACTCAACGGCAATGCCGGTTTTATCCACATACACATAATTCTTTTCTATAATTTCTTTGAATGTCTGAATCCCTATGGGCAGTTTTTTCATGGCGGGTCTCCTGATGATGGCAATCCTTATTCTCCTGAAAAGTTTTGTTGGCTGTAACTGTAATCATATCCAGAGATACGGACGAATTTTCAGCCTGGGCATAACCTGAAAGAAAGACCAGCAAGGCCAGACAAGACCATGTTCTTTCATTTTGATATCCCGTAAACATTGACAGGGAAATGCTATGTTTCTTCCCACACAAATTCGGTTACATTTTTTTCCTCGCTGGAAAAACCAATGCCAATCAGCACAATCTTTTTGCCTTTGGCCTGGTATTTCTCGGCGTAATCTCTATCCTTAATCTGGGAAAGGGCCTTTTCTTCGGGCATATCCACCTTGAATTCAATCAGATAAATAAAGTCGTCCGTCTCCACACTCATATCAATACGCCCCTTGTTGGTGCAGTCTTCCACAACAAGCTGTAAGGGAACAGAAGAGAGCCAGGCAAAGATCACACTGGCGTAAAAGCCTTCGTAGTGGGCAATATCATTGCCCGTATAGTTGTGGTACGGTATCGCTGCGAACAGAGCATGGATGGCAGCCTTAAACTGCTCCATATCACCATCTTCCAGAGAAAAACAGATGTTCCCTTGAAGCGCATTACGGTGGGAACTTTCGGAAAACAAGTCAAGCAGGGACGTTGTGAACGCGGTAGAGACTTCCAGATTGGGAAATCCTAAGATATACGAAACAAAGGTCCCCCTTGTCTGGACATCTTTAATGGTCAGATACCCTGACTGAAAGAGCAGGGTTATAGGAGAAATTGTTTCAATATCAAAGGAGGTGAGCAAATCTTTTCCTGCCTTGATATTTTCCAGTTCAGGCAGAAAAAAACGTTGCTGTTGGAGTAGCTTTATCAGGAAGGTTGGCGTGCCGGTTTCAAACCAATAGCTTTCAAATCGTTTATTGCCGCGTAAAAAAAGCAAAATATCAAACGGGTTATAGACATGCTCGCCCATAAAATTATAGCCGTTATACCAACGTCTTACCTCGTTCATGTCCGCACTTTGCCAATGCTCTGCAAATACGGTTTCCAGATCATGTTGGGTATAGCCGCAGATGGTCGCAAATTCCGGGGCCAGGGAGATGTCTTCAATATTGTTTAGTCCTGAGAAAACAGATACCCTGGAGAACTTGGTCACTCCGGTTAGAAAGGCAAAACGAATATGGGCGTCGTTATCCTTGATCACAGCATAAAAGGCCTTCAGGGTTTCTCTGGCAAAGACTGCCATCTCCGGTTGGTCGATATTGTCTAAAATGGGCTTGTCATATTCATCAATGAGAATAACAACGGGCTGACCGTAACTGTCCACGGCATTTTGAACCAGCTCGTCAAAACAGACATCAGGACTGGTCGCCGTGCATTTGATCCCAAGACGCTTTTCATTCTTCCGCAGGCTCTTAAATAAATTCTCCAGCAGACCGTCCTGGCTGCGAAAGTTACCACCACCAAAGGAAATCTTGATGACAGGAGACTTTTTTGACCAGTCATGGCTGTTTTCTGCCGCAAGCCCTGAAAACAGTTCTTTTTTCCCCTCAAAGATATTATGCAATGTGTCTACAAAAAGACTCTTCCCAAATCGCCGTGGTCGGGATAAAAATACATATTTGTATTGATCAATCAGCTCAGCGGCAATGCCGGTTTTATCCACATACACATAGTTATGCTCTATGATTTCACTAAAGGTCTGAATCCCGATGGGCAGTTTTTTCATGGTGGGTCTCCTGATTTCTGTGGTGCCTTGTTCGTCTGGAAAGAATAGCATAATTGCAAAGGAATACAAAGGAATCACCGTTTCAATGCCAGGGTATTTCCCCAATTGGCAAACACTTGAAAAACGATTCGTTGATGTGTATGCTTTTGTAGTTAGTTATTTCTAATATTGTACAAATATCTTTATGGTGTGTTCAGGCTATCACATAGTGGAAATACAAGTGACAGTGAAGTTTCCCTTAGTGTGAGCTAAACAATATTAGAGAGACAAAAAAAATGGAAAGCAAAACGAAACGGAACAACAAATGGACCCACAACAGGAATCAACCCATAATTTTACATCAAGGGCCAAAACCTTTAACAGTCAAGAGAGCATACAAAAGTTGCTCCGATTTAATGACAACGGCAATCCCAACGTCAATGAAGACCTCCAGCAGCTTGTGACCATCCGGCCCGGACTACATGTCGCCACCTTTCGGGTCAATCCCCAAGTCAGGCCGCGCTACAATTTTGATGTGGAAGATACGCCTGTGGGATTTGCTTTTCATTTAAGCGGCAAACTGGAAGCCACCCTGGAGAGGGGGCGAGGCAAGAAACCATTCATCATTTTGAACCATCGCGGGATAAATACCGTGGCCCGTTTGCACGGCGCAAAGGGACACGGCAGGCATCTGTCCGATGAGATTCTGGATGCGGTTGTTGTCTATGCTGACCCGCAAATGGTGACCAACCTTATCATCGAAGAACAGGATGGCGTATCTAAAGAGACCCGCAATCTTTTTCAGCATAAAAACATTTTTTTCTCCCTGCCCATGACCAGGGAAATGTACAATGTGGCGGCCCAGGCATTATATCATCCATATCAGGGGACAGTCGCCCGTCTGCATCTGGAAAGCTGTGGGCTGGCACTTCTGGCCCTGCAGATAGAGCTGTTTACCCGGCGAGATATAGATTGGGAAAAGCCTTTACTTCGGGCCGATGAAGAGCGTATCCGTATGGCCGGGGAGATTCTTGTCCAGAAGATGGCGTCTCCGCCAACCATATCTGCTCTGGCCTCGCAGCTGGGGGTTAACAGCGCCAAACTGAAAAGGGGATTCAAGCAGGTTTTTGGAACCACCATTGGGCAATTTCTCATGCAATACCGTATGACCTGTGCCAGAGAGCTGCTGCTGAACCGGGAAACAGATGTAACCCAGGCCGCTCTTGCTGTGGGCTACTCCAATGTCAGTCATTTTATTCGCTACTATAAAAAGACCTTTGGGGTTACCCCGGGCTGCCATAAACAGGCGAGACAACAAGGTGTCGTCCCCCGTATCCACCCAAAATAACAAATAAAAATTGTTCACACGCTCCTTTTGTGACCCTATGCTTGCCCCCATTTTTGGTCTCATTTCCATGATCCTACTGGAATCCAGTACAATTTATGAGTATTTTTTTCAGGTTTGTCATGGGTGAAGTATATTTTATACATTTGTCAATGTGTGTATTTGAATGAGACCTTTCAAAATCAGCCTATCCTTTTATTTTTAGTCTAAACGGAACTTTTTATAGTCGTATCGGTTCTTTTCCCTGCCGCGGTCTTGTTTTACATTTTACCGGAGCGTATTTTCTGTCAGATTTTTACGGCAGCAACCCCCGGTGTAACACCTACCTTCAAACAAAGGAGAAAGAGATGAAAAAGCAAACAAGCAGAAGGTATCAATTTTTTTTATTTATAATGGTATTTTTTCTAGCTGTTCTTGGCGCCATTCCTAACTCGGCAGCAGCCGGGAAAGATTCTTCAGACCGGCAGGCAACCACTTTGGAAACCATCACCGTTACTGCCAACAAGCAGGAGGAAAATGTTCAGGAAGTGCCCATGAGCATCAGCGTTTTTGATGATGTTGCCATTGAAGACAAAAATATTGATTCGGTCGTGGATCTGGCTGACTTTATTCCAAATTTCACGCTGTTTGGATATGGGCTACCCGGCTGCAACTCTCCTTCCATGAGAGGGATTTCCGGGTCTTTGCCTACTTTTTCGGTCTCCACAGGGATGTTTATCGACGGCATTCCTGTACTGTCTCCCAATCAGGGCTTTGATGCCTCGCTGCTGGATATTGAACGCATTGAGGTGCTGCGCGGGCCCCAGGGCACACTGTACGGGAAAAATACCGAAGCCGGAGCCATCAATATCATTACCCGCCAGCCGGACAATACCTTTCAGGGAAAGATTTCCGCAGATGGTGGAGAGGACAAGAAAAAAGAGTTGTCCTTGAATATAAGCGGCCCGATTGTCCGGGATAAACTGTTTTTTGGCCTTACTGGCCAGTATTACGATAAGGAGGGCTTTATTATTAATGGCAATACCGGTGAGCCGGCAAATGATAAAAGAAGCTGGTACGGCAAGGGTGCCCTGTATTGGAACCCTGTTGATGCACTGGCCATTCAGCTTTCAGCAGCTATCCTGAAACGTGATGATGGGGGAAATGATTCAGGTTTGGGGCCATTAGGAGCGACCGTCTATGGGGTTCAGCCATCGAAAAACAGAAGGGTGTATTCCGGTTTTGATGGTACCAACGAAGGAGAAACCCGTTCCCTGGCACTGAAAATGGAGTATGATTTCAGTGAACAGTTCACGCTGACCTCCATCACGACCCATCGGCTGTACAAGGATATCACTACCCAGGATTATGACTATAATCTCCCAAGAATGATACATACAATCAATGATGGGAGGTATCAGAGATTTTCCCAGGAGCTTCGTCTCTCCTCCGAAACAGAGAACGTCAGATGGATAGCAGGTATGTATTACGATAAGGATGACAACGATTTTTTGGGCGATGTGGTTTCCGATATCCCCGGAATGGGGTTTAAACAGGATAGAAATATTACCAACAACACATACGCGGTCTTTACTCAGTTACGTTATGCCCTGACCTCCAGTCTGGGAATTACCGGCGGCCTGCGTTATGAAAAGCAGGACGGAGAGTTTTCCGACTTTGTAACCAATGTCCGGCATGAAAGTTCCTGGGACGATATCGCCCCCAAAATTTCCGTTGATTACCGGTTTTCGCCTGAAATCATGGGTTATGCCAGTGTATCCAAAGGATTTCGCTCCGGCGGCTTCAATCTGCTTACGACAAGGCCCCAATATCGGGACTTTGGTGGGGAAGAGTTATGGTCCTATGAAATTGGCGGCAAAACCCAATGGTTTGATAATCGCCTCATGGTCAACAGTGCCGTTTTCTATATGAATATTGATCAGATGCAGGTGGAAGAAGCTCCAACACCAACAGAGGCTTTTGTTACAAATGCAGCCAAGGCCACAGGCTATGGCGCGGAAATTGATCTGCAGGCCCGGATTACGAGAGGTTTTACCCTGACGGGAAGTTTTGGCTATACCCATATTGAGTTTGATAAATTTACCGATGCCTTGGGAGACTATAAAGGCAATAAAAATCCCTATGCCCCGGAATATACCTTTTCCATCGGCGGGCAGTACCGCATGGAAAACGGTGTGTATGCCGGTATTGATTTTCTGGGCTATGGCGAGATGTATTTTGACAAGGCCAATCAGTTTGTCCAGGATGCCTATCAACTGGTCAACGCCAAAATCGGCTATGAGGCACAGAACTGGGATATTTATCTGTATGGGAAAAATATTTTTGATAAAGAGTATAATAGCGATGGTTACTATGGCGGATTTTACACCACCTTCAGCCCGCCCCGTGAGATCGGGGTAAAACTGACCTACCGGTTCTGACTTTCCTGCAGACCCTGCAGCCGTTTTATCTAATCGGCTGTAGGGCTTTTGGCTTTTTCTTTTCTACTGATTATCCACCTTTTTCACTGATTCTTTCAGCTTAAAAATTCAGTTTGGCAGGAATTGGGAGTTTGCCGGAACTTATAAACCCGAAGGTTGAATACAAAATAAAGGAATTTCATGAACAAAAACAACAAAGGTCTTTGGGCAATCCTTGCCCCTGTAAACTCTATTATCGCCATAGCCATGGCGATAAATACGCTCTCGGTTGTGTTCAGGATAGGCAGTCTGGTTTTGCTTGCGTATTCCCTTGTTGCCCTGCTTGAAGAAATACCCCTTGTTATTTTTGGCCTGAGCCTGACGCTGACAAATACCTTGGTTCTTTTAGTATGCCTGGTGGTATTGGCATTCTTAGGGAAAAACGCCTCTTTTATTTTTTCCCACTTGGGGGCGTTCCGGCTGGAGCAGATCCTGCGCACGGAGTTATCCGCCCATCTGGCTAAAGTGCCGCTGGGATTCATCATCACCAGAACAAGTGCTGGGCTTAAAAAAGTCATGCAGGACGATGTCAAAAAACTCCACTCCTTTGTAGCGGATAGCACGCCCATGGTCGCAGGCGCCGTTGTTTCACCGCTTTTGAGTATGGCCCTTCTTTTTTGGGCAGACTGGCGTTTGGCCCTGGCTTCGGTCTTTGTGCTGATCTTTGGTTTTGCTGCGATGAAATTTGCTTTTAAGGATAGCGAATATTACCGCAAAAAGTATGAGCATAGTCAAACGGATATTAACAAGGCCGTGGTTGAGTTTGTCCAGGCCATGCCTGTTGTAAGAACCTTTGAAGACGGCACAAGCAGTTTTGCAAGATACAGCGAAGCCTTAAACAATTATCGCACAAATCTTGATGAATGGACAAAACAAACGACTTTTTCATCCAGGCTTGGCATGGTTATCCTGACCCCGCTGCCCACGCTTTTGGTGGTGTTTTTGACCGGAATATTACTGCAAACCTTTTCAACACTGAGTCTTACAAGTTTTATACTGGCTCTTTTTTTAAGTACGGGTCTGGCTGACGCGCTTATGCCACTGATGTGGATGAATATTTTTATCAAGCAAAGTCAGGCATCTGCGTTCAATATTTTTGAGATTCTGGATGTGGCGGAGCTACTGGAAACAAAAAGCCCCAAAAGTCCGGCAAGCCATGAAGTGCAATTTGAAAATGTCTGCTTTGCCTATGAAAATACCAGCAAAAACGCCCTGACAGATATAAGTTTTACCATGCCAGGCGGCAGTGTTACTGCTCTGGTTGGCGGCAGCGGCGGCGGAAAAAGCACAGTTGCCAAACTTATTCCCCGATTTTGGGATGTAAAAAGCGGCTGTATCAGGATAGGCGGGGTGGATGTGCGGGATATACGATTCAGCGAGCTTATGACGCTTGTCAGCTTTGTCTTTCAGGACGCCTTTTTATTTGATGACTCCATCTATAATAACATCGCCCTTGCCAACGACAAGGCAACCCGCAAAGAGATTATAGAGGCCGCAAAGGCTGCCCAGATACACGATTTTATAGAAACCCTGCCGAATGGCTACGATACAAAGGCAGGAGATCGGGGCGCAAGTCTCTCAGGCGGACAAAAACAGCGTATCACCATCGCAAGGGCGATTTTACGCAACAGCCCTATCGTTATCCTTGACGAAGCCACGGCCTTTGCCGACCCGGAAAATGAGGAAGAGATTGTTATGGCTCTGGCAAACCTGACAAGAGGGAAGACCGTTCTTGTTATCGCTCACCGGCTTTCAACCATCAAGGACGTGGCGCAGATTATTGTCCTTGAAAAGGGGCAAATCGTCGAAATGGGACGGCACGAGGAACTGTTAAACAACCAAAAAGCCTATTTTGAGCTGTGGCACGCTTACCTGAAAGCGGACACATGGAATCTGGAAAAGGAGCAAGGATGAGCAAGACAGTATCTATCCTGCAAGCGTACAGGGATAATATCAAACTCGCTGGAAGCAGAGGAGGAGAGCTGAAAAAAAGCTATCTTGCTTACGCCTTGGCAAATATCACCCAGGGCATCGCCTATGCGGTGTTTTTTCCGCTGCTGGGCTGTTTTTTTGGCGGGACGTTTTATTTGAACGAAGCGCTGGGCTGTTTTTTTGCTTTGGTGCTGCTCAGTATAATAAGTCTGGTATTACAATGGTATGGACTTAGTTTCCATCCAGCCAATATCTCGCAAATTATCCATGAAACACGAGTAAAACTGGGCAATAAACTGAAAACCATGCCCTTACAAACACTTTCCACTTACCGTACCGGAGAACTGAATAACACTCTGGCACAAAATGTCGATGATAGTGTAATGATGCAGGGGACGATAGCGGGAATGCTTGCAAGTTCTTTCATCCTTCCTCTTACTGTAATCCTTTGTGTGTTTTTCATAGATATACGAATGGGCTTTGCGCTTTTGCTGGCGTTTCCTTTTTTGCTTCCGTTGTACAGGTTTTCAAGGAATCAAAGCAGGGAAGGGAAAAAGGCCAGTATTGCCGCCAATAAAACCCTTGAGGCGGATACGCTTGAGTATTTGCAGGGTCTGGGCGTGTTGAGAAGCGTAAACAAGGTTGGCGAAAACTCCCAAAGGCTTTTGGCATCTATAAATGAGGTAAAAAGGGTGCAGACAAGGGGGCTTTTCATCGGCTCTGCGGTAAATGCCCTTTTAAGCACACTTCTGGAATTTACCTTTTTAGGGGTTCTGGCCCTTGGCAGTCTCTGGATCGTCGGCGGAACCTTTTGTTTATCATCCCTTTTGGCCTTGCTTATCATCCTGAACCGCCTCAACGAACCTGTCAGTTTGTTTATCTCTTTGGCCGGTGTGATAGATCTGGCAAATGAGGGATTAAAAAACATCAAGGAAATTCTAGACCAGAAAGATTTGCCGATTCTTGGCAAGAAAACCTTGCAACACTTTGATATACGCTTTGAAGATGTGACGTTTTCCTACCTTAACTCCGATCAAAAAGTGTTAGAAAATATAAACCTTTATATACAGGAAAAGTCGTTAACTGCCATCGTTGGTAAAAGCGGAAGCGGGAAAACCACCTTAACAAGACTTATGCTTAGATATGATGACCCGCAAAATGGTGTGGTAAAAATAGGCGGTGTGGATGTGCGGGAGCTTGAACAAGGCGAATTGATGAGGCATATAAGTGTGGTGTTTCAGGATATATACCTGTTTGATGATACGATTTTGAATAACATCCGCATGGGAAATCCGCAAGCAAGCGACGAAAAAGTAAAAGAGGCGGCAAAAAAAGCCCATTGTCATGAGTTTATAGAGAGATTTGAACAAGGCTATGAGACACGGGTGGGCGAGATAGGCGGAAGTTTAAGTGGCGGAGAGAGGCAACGAATATCCATAGCAAGGGCGATTCTCAAGGACGCGCCCATCGTTCTCCTTGATGAACCAACTTCAGCCCTTGATACCGAAAGCGAAGTTGCCGTGCAAAAGGCTTTGGACGAGCTTATAAAAAGCAAGACCGTTATCGTTATCGCCCATCGCTTGTCAACCATATCCCATGCGGACAACATAGTGGTTGTTGAAAACAGGGGCATAGCGCAGCAGGGCACGCACGAGGCGCTGATCGTTCAGGACGGGCGCTATAAAAGCATGTTTGCAGCCCAGCAGAGGATTAAGACGTGGAATATAGGAAATGATTAAATCTTTAGGGGGTTACCGGGCAAGCCTGCTTTTGAGCTTGTATATCACTCAGTTTATAGGCTTTGCTTTTTTTATGGAAACCTTTGTGGCAATCTTGCGAAAAAACGGTGTAGGGCTTGAACACCTGGGGCTTATCTACACCCTGGGTCTTGTGTGGGTTGTACGATGCTTATGGTCGCCTTTGATCGACAGGGCCAGGCTGAGCGCCAAAAGCCATTTCAAGGCTTGGGTCGGCTTTTTTCAAGCGTTGATGGTATTGGCCTTGTTTGCGGCATCAACTCTGGATGTTACAGAAAATGCAGGCTGGATAGTCTTTTTTGCGGGGCTTTTTGCTGTTTTCTCCGCATCGCAGGACGTAGCGCTTGATGCACTTGTGCTCAAAGACATAAGCCTGAAAAACCGCCCCCACGCGATGGGCCTGAAATCCGCTGGAGGCCTGATAGGTATGGTGCTTGGGGGCGGTTTTGGGCTAGTGGTATATGACTATCTTGGCTGGGCCTATACCATGCTTTTAATTTGCCTTGTAACGCTGAACAGCCTTATTCAGCTCTGCTTTTACAGGGAAAAACAAACCCATATTCATATGACAAGGGTGGCATTCAAGGCATATGTAAACTTTTGGAAAACAAGGTGTAACTGGCTATTATTTTTATTTTTCTATCCTGCAAGCATAAGCGTGGCATTTGTTCTTGTATCTCCGATACTGGTGGATATGGGTTGGGAGCTCGCTAAAATCGGTCTTTATATACATATTATTGGCTATGGTATCGGAGCCCTGGCTTCTTTTGCGGCAAGTGGTGTGATGAAAAAATTCAGCTTCAGGCGGGTTCTGATATTTACAACCCTGGGACAGTCTGTGGGGCTGCTTTTATATCTTTTCCCCTTGAATTTTGCTCTGGGCGAACTTCAGATAACCGCGATAGTCAGCCTTGTCTTTTCACTGTACAGTATCTCCAATATCGCCATCACAACGCTTATGATGGATGAGTGCAAAGATATTTCTCCGGCAACCGGCTTTGCCATGCAGCATGGGGCCTTTATGTTTTTCAGCATACTTTTTTCAAGCCTGAGCATGGGGCTGGCCGGAAAATTTGGCTATAAAAATATTATCATCTTTTTTAGTCTTTTTGGTCTGGTGGCAGCTTTTATGGCTATGAGACTCAGGATTGAGAGGGATGGTGGGCACAGTGCGTTCGGGAACAAATATCGCCTTGATGTGAACGTATTAGAGTAAAGGAGATTTTTATGCAGCAGGACAGAGAAGACATTTTGACCCAGCCGATGGGAAGGTTGTTTTTACGCATGGCCATTCCCGGCATTATCGGCACCGTGGTCATGGGGTTGTATAATTTTGTGGACGCCATTTTTCTGGGGCAGTTTGTGGGGCCGGTGGCTGTGGGTGCGGTGGGCCTGCTCTATACCCTGGTTATCATGAATCAGGGCATCCTTGCGCTGATGGGCAGCGGTTCCGGTGCTGTGCTGTCCGTGGCCATGGGCCAGCAGGATGATGACACCCAAGATCGACTTTTGGGTAATCTGATTCCAGTGACCTTTTTTGGCTCTGCCATGTTTGCCATACTGCTGGAGATCTTTGCCCAGCCTGTGGTCAGTTTCCTGGGCGGCAGCGGCGAATTGCTTGTTATGGCAGTGGAGTATCTTCGTATATTGGCCATTGGTATGCCTTTTATGGCCACCGGAGCGGCCATGAACATCCTGTTGCGGGGCGAGGGCAGGATGAAAGTTGCCATGCTCATTGCCTCAGGTTCTTTTTTCCTGAACATTGTCCTTGATCCTGTCCTTATTGCCTGGGCTGACCTGGGCATCAAAGGCGCGGCCTGGGCCACCGTCATTGCCCAGTTTGTTTATTTTTTGTGCCAGATGTGCTTCCATTGGCGCGGAAACACCAGGCTGCGTCTGATGATCAGCAGCATCAGGGTGTCAGGAGCCTTGACCGCACGGGTGATAAAGGCTGGCACGCCGGCCATGCTGATGCAGATCATGAGCGTGATCCAGATGGGGGTGCTGTATAAGGTGCTGGCCCAGAGCGGCGGCGCGGATCATGTTTCCCTGATGACGGCTTCCCTGCGTTGCAGTTTGCTGGTCTTTTTTACTGTTTTTGGCATTGCTTATGGTATGCAGCCAGTGGTGGGCATGAATTTCGGGGCAAAGGACTATGAACGGGCCAAATATGCCTGGAAATATTTTACCACGGTGAGCGTGGCAATCACATTTACCTTCTGGCTGCTATTCATGGTCTGGCCCGGCCTGATCCTTGGCTGGTTTATCTCTGATCCCGCCCTTGTCGAGATCGGGATACCCTATTTCAGAATGTTGAACCTCCCTCTGCTGCTTATAGGCACTATCCCCACCACCATGTTATTTTTTATTGCCGTTGAACAGCCCAAACCCGCCGGAATGCTTGCCATTGTAAGGCAGGTAATTGTATTTTTACCCCTGGTTATGGTTTTCCGTGCCTTGATGCAGGTTCAGGGGATATGGCTATCCCTGCCTGTTACCGATGCGCTCACCGCCCTGATGGGATTTGTAATGATATTCAGGGAGTTTGGTAGGTTGCAGGAAGCCTCGCACGATTGACAAGAAAAGGGATTTTGCGTTTTTGGGAAAAGGTATACAATGGACTATAAACTGATTATTACCACCTTTGGTCTGGTTTTTTTGGCTGAACTCGGAGACAAGACCCAGCTTGCCGCTCTTTGCCTGGCCGCGGAATGTCAATCCAGAGTATCGGTATTCATTGGCGCTTCTGCTGCCCTTGTTTTAACATCGTTTATGGCTGTTTTTTGCGGCGACTTGCTTGCCCACCTGCTCCCTCCCCTTTACATAAGGATTGGGGCCGGGGTGTTTTTTGTTGTTTCCGGATTGATGATACTTTTCACAGCATTTCATTCGCTTACAATCTGAGATATGAGGATACCCATACCCTGCTGGGCAGCGAAATGATTGACGAACACGATTGCTGGAAGGTGGAATCCATCCCGATGGATAAAGCCGATATGTACACACGAAAAATCGTGTGGGTAGATAAGCAGACACATCTCAGCCGCAAGGTCGAATACTATGACAAGGATGGGTTGCTCAAGATCTTCCAGGTATTGGACTGTAAAAAACAGGACGGATTCTGGACGGTGTCCACGTCCGATATGGACAATATTACCAAAAATCATAAAACCATTATGGAGATGCTTTCGGTAAAATATAACACCGATATCAAGGACAGTCTGTTCAAGGTTTCCACCATACAGCGCGGCCGGATTCGATGAGGTGGGCCATGCATAAAAACGTCAAAACGAATACATTAGGAAGCAAGTCTCATACGTCATCTTGAGCTAAGAATTATTTCACAAATTATCAGCGGCAGATGATCAGAGACGAATTAATAAACATGAAAATCTATAAAGGAGAAAATGACATGAAAACAATAAAAAAAATTTTTCTATTCGTCGTCACCACAGTCTTTTTGGCGGCAAGTGCTCAAGCTCATTCTGTCTGGATAAATTGTTTTGAATCCCACGCCCATAAGCCCTTTCACGCGATGGTATCTATGGGATGGGGGCATGCCTTGCCGATGGATGATGTTCTTAATTCACCAAATGGCCGTATTAAAATCGATCATTTTGAACTCTTTGACCCGGCAATGAAAAAGACATCTTTAAGTCTCCCAGCGTTTGAGCGCAGTAAACCTTCGCAATCAACAGCTAACGTTGATGTTTTTGCGGCAGATCTCGGGGTGCAAAAAATAGCGTTAAAAGAAAACAGTGCACCAGGGGTATACCAGCTGGGGGCGGTCTCTGTCCCTGCTTTTTATACTCAATATATGGACAAAAATGGAAAGCAACACCTGCAGATGAAACCCCGTGATGCAATTAATGATATCGACAAGGTGATCATGGCGGTTAAATACCAGGCCTTTGCCAAATCATTTATTACCCTCGGAGCCTGGACAGAGCCAAAGCCTCTTGGTCATGGCCTGGAGATCATTCCCCGAACCAACCTATCAACCCTCCATGTGGGTGATTTGGTTGAGGTTGATGTGCTGTTTTACGGCAAGCCCCTGAATGCCAGTGCGCAAAGCATGGATTTTATCACCGCTGCTTCCAGCAGTTTTGGACAGTCGGATAATTTTGCCCTGTTTTCCTATATTATCGAAGGAAGAGCCCAGTTCCGTATTCAGAGCGCAGGGCAGTGGATCATCTCCGTCAACCATAAGGAAGACGTTACACAAGAGGGTCCGTTAAAAGATCTCTATGGTAAAACAGATCAGGTATATCATGGTGCCAGCCTGACTTTTAACGTTAACTAGGCAATAATATAGAAACAGTTTCATGAATCAACAAAACCGTTTCGTTCTTGATGGCATCTGCCTCTACCTGTGTTTTTTGTTGCGCTTATGACAAGGATTAACAACTGGTGGCAGATGCCAAATAAAACCGGGTGGTCACATCATATTCGGACATAAAACTCTCCTTTTACTGATAGTTTCATTTATTTTCTTCTTCCTTTTGTTCACGTCCGAGATGGACAATGTTTCCCGGAATCATAAAAGTCTCAGTAAGTTACTGAATTACTTTCTTGTTTTGTTGTGAGCCAACTCCTGGGATTCGACGCTAAATATAGTCAACAGACATCTTGGGCAGCCATTCATCCCAGCGGTTATCGGCTTTTTCGGATATTGGAACCATGATTTCCAGGAAGTATCCTGCAACTGATGGGAAAATTGCTGTTGCATGGCATACCCTTCTTTCACTTCTCTTCCCAGACAAATTCGGTAACGTTTCTTTCCTCACTGGAAAAGCCAATACCAATCAAAACAATCTTTTTGCCTTTGGCCCGGTATTTTTCGGCGTAGCCTTTGGCTTTAATCTGGCCAAGGGCTTCTCCGTCTCCACGCTCATATCAATGCGGCCCTTGTTGGTGCAATCTTCGACAATAAGCGAGAGCTGAGAGGAAGAGAGCCAGGCAAAGATCACGCTGGCGTAAAAGCCTTCATAGTGGGCAATATCATTGCCCGTATAGTTGTGGTACGGTATCGCTGCGAACAGAGCATGAATGGCGGCCTTGAACTGTTCCATATCGCCCATACGCAGTGACCGGGCCAGATCTTTTTTGAGTGGGAACTTGCTTTCTGGCGGTGCAAAGAGGTCAAGCAAAGAATTGGTAAAGGCCCTGGCGACTTCCAAATTGGGGAATCCCAGGGTAAATTCGGTCATATCATCTTCCCGTGAAACGTCTTTAATGGTCAGATAACCTGATTGAAAAAGCAAGGTGGCAGGGGAAATGGTATCTATATCAAAAGAGGTCAGTAATTCTTTTCCAGCCTTGATGCTGTTTAATTCGGGCAGAAAAAACCGCTGCTGTTTCAAAAGCTTGACCAGAAAGGTGGGTGTAGCGGTTTCAAACCAATAGCTTTCAAATTGCTTATTACCGCGCAGAAACAGCAGAATATCAAAGGGATTGTAGACATTTTCGCCCAGAAAATGATAGCCGTTATACCATTGTTTCACCTTGTTCATATCCACACCTTGCATGTGCGCTGCAAATACCGTTTCCAGATCGTTTTGGGTATAGCCGCAGATGGTGGCAAACGCTGGTGTAAGGGAGATGTCTTCAATATTATTGATACCGGAAAAAACAGACACCCTGGAGAACTTGGTTACGCCGGTCAAAAATGCAAAACGGATATGGGCATCATTACTTTTGATTCCAGAATACAATGCCTTGAGTTCTTCGCAAGCCAATACCGCCATTTCCGGCTGATCCATATTATCCAAAATGGGCTTGTCATATTCATCAATTAAAATAACGACCTGAAGTGGACCCAATGTCAAGACCGATATTAACTTTTTTTAAGCTACATTTTCCTTTAATTCTTTGCCATACCTGGCGCTAACGCCCTCCTTTCTTGCC
>PDWJ01002136.1_pt1 | contig 21970 bp, 14 predicted proteins | sample 1430881 | NCBI WGS metagenome assembly PDWJ01 (sample SAMN01162460, study PRJNA174530) | Oral metagenome, whole genome shotgun sequencing project. | biome: Marine environment; feature: Marine mammal; material: Swab sample of the gingival sulcus; isolation source: swab sample of gingival sulcus... | reverse complement strand
AAACTATAGCTACGGCTATACTTAATTTTTACGCCTTATCTATCACAAAAATTCATCATTTTATTTTTTGAGTATTTTTAAAGCAGAACTGGTATAACTACATTTATACGCAATTATAGCTTATATTTGGTATTATTATATACTTTATGCGTTTAGCTTTAACCTACAATCTTTAAAAATCTAAAAATTTCTCCTCTATTTAAAAATAGTTGTATCTTTAGCTGTTATAAAACGTTATTATTATGAGGTTAAGAGGAGGAAGAGGCGGCTTTAAAATTAGGCTTATTATTGGGGCAGTTATTATTTTGTTTGCCTTATTTAAATATTACTCTAACAGGGAAGTAAATCCTTATACGGGTAAAAAACAAAGTATAGGATTAAGTGCCGAAGAGGAAATAGCCTTGGGTTTAAAAAGTGCTCCGCAGATGGCAGCACAACACGGGGGGTTATATCCTAGTCAGGAAGCACAAGATTTGGTAGATAGAGTTGGAACCAAACTGGTGAATAGTAGTGTTGCTAAAGAAACGCCGTATCGTTTTGATTTTCACCTTTTGCGAGACCCGCAGACTATCAATGCTTTTGCCTTACCCGGCGGGCAGATTTTTATCACCTATGCCCTGTACAGTAAACTGGAAAACGAAGATCAGTTGGCAGGCGTTTTAGGCCATGAAATAGGCCATGTGGTAGGGCGGCATTCCGCAGAGCGTATTGCTAATCAAGGGTTGACACAGGGAATAATCTCAGGTGTTTTAGTAGGAGGCGGAGAAGGTACCGGACAAATGGCAGCCATGATAGGCAATGTTATTAATATGAAATATGGCAGAGGCGATGAACTAGAAAGTGATGACCTAGGGGTAAAGTTTATGATGGATGCCGGTTACCAACCGGAGGAAATGATAGGGGTTATGGAGATTTTAAAAGCAGCAGCCGGACCTAATCGTGTCCCTGAATTTCAAAGTACCCACCCTGATCCGGAAAACAGAAAAGAAGAAATTTTAAAGTCTATTGAGAAATATAGGAATGGAGGTTAAAAATGGTAAAAAGCATCTTTGAGATGTTCAATTTCCCAACCTTTTTTATTTTTTATTATGGCTATAATATCAAACCTTACTTCAATATCCCATTCTCTTTCGTTTAAATAGTGGTCTATGGCCGTAACCATGAGTTTAATTTTCTTTTTACTCACAAAATCCTGTGGCAGCCCAAAATCTCGGGTAGAACGGGTTTTTACCTCTACTACAGCAAGAATGTCATCTTTTTGAGCAATAATATCTATTTCTGCTTTTAAATACCGATAATTTTTCTCAATAATGGAATATCCGTTGGCAATGAGAAATTCCAAAGCCTTTTCTTCACCTTTCTTGCCCAGTGTATTGTGTTTTGCCATCGTATTTTATACTAAATATTCAGGATGAGTTTAATAAATCCATATTTTAAGTGGTACAATACTTAATATTAGATTTGGTATTAAAACTATTTGTCAAATTTTAATTTCGTCTTATTCTTTTTTACTTCAAGATAAACGTTTCTGCCCAGTAAAACCGTCCTGTTATCGGTAATATGGCCGGCGGGAAAATCAAATGCTACCGGAAAATCAAAATTTTTAACAGCATCTAAAATAATCTCCTCATAGGTTATGCCAAAATCATTAGCTTCGCTCTTTAAATCAGAAAATCCGCCGATAATCAAGCCTTTACAGTTGTCAAAAGTGCCTGCTCGTTTAAGGCTTATCATCATTCTGTCAATATGGTAAAGGGCTTCACCTACTTCTTCCAGATAAAGAATTTTTCCATCGGTATTTAATTGGGTGTCAGACCCCAACATGCTATACACCAAACTCAGATTTCCCCCTACCACAACACCTTCTGCCTTGCCTTCTCGGTTGTATTTTGATTCGGCCACTTTATATTTCAATCTTTTGCCAAAAAAGGCTTTTTGTAAGGATTTTATGGCACGCTTTTGTTCTTTTTTATCTGGTTTATAGGTTAATGGCATAATACCGTGTATGGTTGTAATGCCCAGATTATTTAATTTGGTATGAAACGCCGTTATATCGGAAAAACCGATAATCCATTTTGGATTTTTTATAAAATTAGTAAAATCAACATCGTCTAAAATTTTTATGGTGCCATATCCGCCTCTGGCACACCAAATGGCTTTTACCGAAGGATCATCTAAAGCGGCCTGAAAATCCGATAAACGCTCGGTATCTGTGCCGGCAAACTGGTAATGTTTGGCAAATAAATGCTTTCCAAGTTTGTAATGCAATCCCCATTTATGCAGTAATTCAATAGCCTTATAAACTCCAATGGTATCTTTCATAACACCTGCGGGAGCAACTATCATTACCGTGTCGCCCTTTTTTAGTGGTGGTGGGTCAACAGATATTGTGGTTTGGGCAAATAAGGTATTTGAGATTAAAAAAATAGTTAACAACAAAAAGGATAAAGATTTATGAATCATAAAGCCGGATTACTAGTTTTGGTAAAAATAGATAATTTGTAAAATAAATACGGGCTTATGGTGGGTTTTTATTAATTTTGGCTCTTAAATTAATTTATGAGCAAAAAAGAGAGAATTACCATAACAGCAGCGTTGCCATATACCAATGGTCCGGTGCATATTGGGCATTTAGCAGGGGTTTATGTGCCTTCTGATATTTATGCAAGATACCAGCGTTTAAAAGGTAATGATGTGTTGTATATCTGTGGTTCAGACGAACATGGCGTTCCCATTACTATTAAAGCAAAAAAAGAAGGTATTACACCGCAACAGGTGGTGGATAAATACCATGCTATTATTAAAAAATCCTTTGAAGATTTTGGAATTTCTTTTGATAATTATTCCAGAACATCGGCAAAAACACATCACGAAACGGCTTCGGAATTTTTTAAAATTTTGTATGACAAAGGCAAATTTATCGAAGAAACCAACGAGCAATTATACGATAAAGCATCCGGACAGTTTCTCGCCGATAGGTTTGTAATTGGCACTTGCCCTAAGTGCGGTTATGAAGAAAGTTATGGCGACCAATGCGAAAACTGCGGCACGAGCCATAATGCCACGGATTTAATTAATCCAAAATCGGCAATAACAGGAAACAAACCCACTTTAAAAGAAACCAAACACTGGTTTTTGCCTTTGAATGAATATGAAAAATGGCTTAGGGAATGGATTGTAGAAGGGCATTCTAAGGATTGGAAACCTAACGTGTTGGGACAAGTAAAGTCCTGGTTGGATGATGGTTTAAAGCCTAGAGCGGTCACACGGGATTTAGACTGGGGCATACCCGTGCCTTTGCCTAATGCCAAAGGGAAAGTGCTTTATGTCTGGTTTGATGCCCCTATTGGTTACATTTCCTCTACTAAAGAATGGGCTGCCAGAACGGGTAAAGCCTGGGAACCGTATTGGAAAGATAATAATACAAAATTGGTGCATTTTATTGGAAAGGATAATATTGTTTTCCATTGCATTATTTTTCCCGCTATGCTCAAGGCGGATGGCTCTTATATATTGCCTAAGAATGTTCCGGCTAATGAATTCCTTAATCTAGAAAACAACAAAATTTCCACTTCTAAAAACTGGGCTGTCTGGCTGCACGAGTATCTGGAGGATTTTAAAGATAAACAAGATGCCTTGCGATATGTTTTAACGGCAAATGCACCGGAAACCAAAGACAATGATTTTACATGGAAAGATTTTCAGGCGAGGAATAACAATGAGCTGGTGGCTGTTTTTGGGAATTTTATCAATAGAGCAGTAGTACTCACACAGAAGTATTTTAATGGATATGTTCCTGAGCCGAATGATTTTATGGCTATTGATAAGGAAACACTGAATACGCTAAAAAAATATCCCGAAATTATTGGTAGTTCCATTGAAAGATACCGTTTTAGAGAAGCCTTGGGCGAGTTGATGAATGTAGCCCGATTGGGCAATAAGTATTTGGCGGATGAAGAACCTTGGAAAGTTATAAAACAAGACGAAGAACGGGTAAAAACTATTCTGTTTACTGCATTGCAAATTGCCGCTGCCTTGGCTGTAATAAGTGAGCCGTTTTTGCCTTTTACTTCAGCTAAATTAAAAAATATCCTTCGTTTATCTGTTAAAGCCCCTAATGTTAATTCCAGTGATTGCGATGATAACTGGGATATGCTATCTGAAAGTGATATTTTATTAAAATCCGGCCATCAAATTGGCAAACCCGAATTGTTGTTTGAAAAAATAGAAGATAGTGCTATCCAACAGCAGTTGGATAAATTGCATGCCACAAAAACTGCTAATGAGGCCGAAAAAGCATCGGCTGCTATACCACCTGTAAAAGAAACCATAGGTTTTGATGATTTTACAAAATTGGATATACGGGTTGGTACCATTTTAGAAGCCGTAAAAGTTCCCAAAACCAAAAAATTATTACAGTTGAAAGTGGATATTGGTACGGATGTAAGAACTATTATAAGCGGTATAGCCGAAAGCTATGCCCCTGATGAAATTATAAACCAACAAGTAGTGGTGTTGGCCAATCTGGCCCCCAGAAAAATACGTGGTATAGAAAGCCAAGGCATGATTTTAATGTCAGAATCAATCGATGGCAAATTGGCTTTTGTAGCACCGGAACGGGAAGTGGAAAACGGCTTACAGGTAAGTTAACAGATGGCAATTCTGTGAATAATGTGTAGAAATTATCAATTAATTCCTAAAATTTAAATGTATCAAAGCCCATAATGGGCATTTGACAAATAAAGGTTATTACCTACAAAAATAATTAAATAATTGAACCATAGGTTCTTGCTAAAATTTAAATGTGTGAAAAAGTTATATTTTATTTTAAGTATTCTGTGCGTTGTTGTTTGGAGTTGTAAGACGGTTAAAAAATCTGCTGAAAATAATATAGAAAAGAAAGAAGAAATTGTTGATATGCACACTAGCCAAAATTCCCTCGATTGGAATGGTACTTATCAGGGAATAATGCCTTGTGCGGACTGTCCCGGAATAAAAACGGTGCTTACCCTTACGCCAGACTTAGAATTTACAAAACAAATACAATATTTAGAACGGGGTGATTCCATTTTTACAGACAAAGGAAGTTTTGTCTGGGATAAATCCGGCCAAATAATTACGTTGAAGGATAAGGCTACTGAGCAGTATTTTGTTGGTGAAAATAGACTTTGGAAGTTAGATGATAAGGGAAATAAAATTACCGGATTGCTCGCTGAGGATTATATTTTACAAAAAGTTTTTCCGGCGATTACAGATAGGCATTGGGCATTAATTGAACTCAATGGAAATGCTGTGGAATATGATACTTTAAAAGGTAATCAGCCTTATTTTATTCTAAGGCCTGATGAAAAAAACATCTTATATGGCAATAGCGGTTGTAATATTCTCCGGGGAAAATACGAACTGCATGGCAATAATAAAATATTGTTGCTCAATATGATTTCTACCAAAAGGGCTTGTCCTATGCTTAGAATAGAGCGGGCTTTCTTAACTGCACTTCGGCGGATAAAAACATACGAAGTTTTCGATAATTACTTAACGCTATTTGATGAAAACAATAATGCCTTGGCAAAATTTAAAATGCAGTATTTTGACTGACGATTTTTTAACCTGAGTTCGATTAATATTGTGACCACAGCTTTCTTTATTTTTAGAACGAAATATAGCAATAAAAAGGCACATTTTATTGAGTAATTTTGAGGTGGAAATAGTATAAGATACCCTTAAGACAATCCTGTAATAATCCCGTCTTTGTCAATAGCCATATTTTCTGATGCAGGAGTAGCGGGTAGTCCGGGCATTCGCATCATTTTACCCAAAATAGGAATGATAAACCGGGCTCCAGCCGCTATTTCTATATCCCTTACGGTGATGCGGAAATTTTTTGGCCTACCCGATAATTTGGCATTATCAGAAAATGAATTCTGTGTTTTTGCCATACAAATCGCAAAATTAGAGAAACCAAGGCGTTCTATTCTTCTTAGCATTAGCTTGGCACGGTCATCGTAATCTACACCTTCTGCACCGTAAATTTCTTTGGCAATTTTGGCAATTTTTTCTTTTACCGGTTCGTGCCAGTTGTAGAGTGGTTTAAATTGGGTAGTATTGGCTTCAGCTACCTTAACTAAGGTTTGAGCCAGCTCTTTGGTGCCTTCGCCTCCTTTAGCCCAGCCATCAGAAACAACCGCTTTTACACCCAAATCTTCACATTTTTTAATTATAAATTTGGTTTCTTTCTCGGTATCCGAAATAAAGGCATTTATGGCTACCACCGGTTCTATATTAAACTTTCTGATGTTTTCTATGTGTTTTTCTGCGTTTTCAAAGCCTTTTTTAACCCGTTCTAAGTCAGGAGTGTTAAGTTCGTCTTTTGCCGCTCCTCCGTGATGACGCAGTGCCCTTATGGTTACCACCAATACTGCAACTTTGGGATTTAGTCCTGCATAAGCTGACTTTATATTTAAAAACTTTTCTGCTCCTAAGTCCGCTCCAAAACCGGCTTCTGTAATTACGTATTCTGATAATGACAGGCCCATTTTAGTAGCAATAATACTATTTGTACCTTGAGCAATATTGGCAAAAGGCCCGCCGTGGATAATTGCAGGATTTTTTTCTAAAGTCTGAACCAAATTGGGCTTTATGGCATCTTTTAGTAAAATAGCCATAGCATTTTCTGCTTTTAGGTCTTTGGCAAAAACAGGTTTTTTATCAAAAGTAAAACCTACAAAGATATTACCCATACGCTCTTTAAGGTCCTCCCTGTCTTTGGCCATACATAAGATAGCCATTATTTCCGAAGCTGCCGTAATGTTAAACCCGTCTTCTCTGGGAATGCCGTTTCCCGTGCCGCCCAAGCCGTTTACTATTTTACGTAAAGTTCTGTCATTCATATCTATAACCCGTTTCCAGGCGATAGTTCTGGGGTCTATACCAAGACTTTTGGATTTACTCTGTAAATTGTTATCAATTAAAGCGGCCAACAGATTATTGGCTTTTTCTACAGCATTAAAATCACCGGTAAAGTGTAAATTAATATCTTCCATAGGCACTACTTGGGAGTAGCCGCCACCAGCCGCTCCTCCTTTAATCCCAAAAACAGGGCCTAAAGACGGCTCTCTGATGACTACCGTAGCTTGTTTGCCAATTTTGTTTAACCCCTCTGTTAAACCAATGGAAACGGTGGTTTTACCTTCGCCAGCTGGAGTTGGGGTAAGAGCTGTAACTAAGATTAAATTATTTTTTAAAATCTTGTCTTCGTCAATAAGATCTAAAGGTAATTTTGCCTTGTATTTGCCGTAAAGTTCCAGCTTATCCGGATTTAGTTTTAATTTTTCGGCTATGTGGTTAATGTGGGTAAGTTGGGTCTGTTGAGCAATTTCAATATCTGTAGGTGTAGCCATAAAAATAAATTAAGACACAAAGTTAAAAATAATTGAGGTTTACACAAATCCTTATTAAAATGGCCTAAAAATAGGGTGGTTTATAAGTTTAATCAATTGAAAAAAATGAACAAATTTATTTAGGATGCTATTAAGGGGGGAGACCTAAAAAAAATCAAAAACAATTGGCTATTCTTAATAGTTGCTCTATATTTGCACGTTAATTGAAAATAGCGTTTGTAAAGTAATAAACCATGCAGAATAAAGGACTTATAAAAACTTTTGCCATTCTATTCGGGCTCATTTGTATCTACTATTTATCATTTACCTGGGTAAATAACCGAATAGAAGATGATGCAAAAGCATTTGCCAATGGCAATATTGATAAAGAACAGGCTTATTTAGATTCTGTTTCTAATGTACCGGTAGCAAATTATTTATATCACAACTACACCTATAGCGAAATTCAAGACCACGCTTTAAATCTGGGCTTAGACCTTAAAGGAGGTATTAATGCTACTTTAGAAGTGTCGGTTAGAGATATTTTAATCGGGTTGTCAGATCATTCTAAAAATCCGGTTTTTAACAAGGCTCTGGCAGATGCTACAACTGCTATGAAAAGTAGTGATAAGCCTTATATAGAGTTGTTTTTTGAAGCTTTTGAAAATGAAAGTCAGGGCAAAGTTAAACTTAGTGACCCTACCATTTTTGGCAATAAATCTTTAAAAGACAAGATTAACTTTAAACTTACCGATGAAGAAGTAAAGCCTATTTTACGTAAGGAAGTTAAAGGTTCTATCAGTACAGCTTTTGAAGTGTTGCGAAATCGTATTGACCGTTTTGGGGTTACTTCGCCAAACATTCAGAGAATAGGTGAAACCGGAAGGGTATTAATTGAATTACCCGGTGCCAGAGATATAGACCGTGTAAAGAAATTATTGCAGAGTACAGCCGAGCTACAGTTTTGGGAAACCCATGACAATGGCGAAATGGCCAACTTTTTTATTCAGGCCAACAATAAACTGGCTGATGTTTTAAAATCCGAAGAAACTACTGCTGATGAAGTATCGGTTCCCGAAGAAACACCTGAAACCGTAACAGATACAACTGCTACCGATGAAATAGATGCCTTGCTTGAGGTGAAGGACACTACCGATACGGATGATATAGATGAACTTTTGGGTGAAACAAAAGATACTACCAATATAGCTGCTAATAACCCTTTATTTGCGGTTTTTAGCCCTAATATTCCACAATCGCCACAACAGAGAAGTTCTGTAATTGGAACTGCCAATTTAAAAGATACGGCAAGGGTAAATGAGTTACTGGCCATGAAAGAAATCAGGGCGTTGTTACCTAGTGATATGGTATATACCAAGTTTTTATGGGATGCCAAACCGATAGTAGATCCGGCCACTAACAAAAAAACGGATTTTATAAATCTATACGCTATAAAATCTAACCGTGAAGACGCGGCACCTATTGAAGGTGACGTGGTTGCTGATGCCAGTCAAACTTTTGGCCCACGAGGCATCAATCCACAGGTAAGTATGGATATGAACAGTACCGGAGCAAAGCTTTGGGCTAAAATGACAGAAGAAAATGTGAATAATTTTGTAGCTGTGGTATTAGACGACTTTGTCTATTCTGCTCCTAATGTAAACGAACCTATTCCTAATGGTAGGACATCAATTTCGGGTAACTTTACCATAGAAGAGGCTCAGGATTTGGCCAATGCTTTAAAATCCGGTAAACTGCCGGCATCGGCAAGAATTATTCAATCGGAAATTGTAGGGCCATCTTTGGGTCAGGAAGCCATAGATAGCAGTACCATTGCTTTTGTTTTGGCATTGGTTTTGGTGTTGATATGGATGATATTCTATTACGGAAAAGCCGGTATTTTTGCTGATATTGCCCTATTGGTAAATATCATCTTTATTTTTGGTGTGCTTACGGCATTTGGTGCAGTGCTTACCTTGCCCGGTGTGGCAGGTATTATCATTACCATTGGTATGTCTGTAGATGCCAACGTGATTATTTACGAACGGATAAAAGAAGCCCTCAATGATGGTATGATACTTAAAGAAGCCATTAAAGATGGCTTTAGTTTTAAAGGGGCTCTCTCCGCAATTATTGATGCGAATATTACTACATTTTTAACTGGTGTTATTCTTTATGTATTTGGTACAGGGCCTATCAGAGGTTTCGCAACCACATTGATGATTGGTATTGCTACCTCGCTTATTACAGCCGTTTTTATTACCAGATTACTTGTGGACTGGTACGCAAAAAGAGACCATACCATGACCTTTAATACGCCTTTTTCTAAAGGATGGTTCCAGAATATAAGGATAGATTTCTTAAAGAAACGTAAAGTAGCATATATAATTTCTGCAGTTTTTATTCTTATAGGTATTGGTTCCTTATTTACCAATGGCCTAAACCTTGGCGTTGACTTTAAAGGTGGCAGAACATACACAGTACGTTTTGAAAATCCTGTAAGCCCTACAGAAGTAGCCGAAACCCTTAAAGATGCTTTTGAAAGTGCCCCAGAGGTAAAAACTTTTGGTAATTCCAATCAGTTAAAAATAATGACTTCTTACCGTATAGATGATGAAGGGCTTACCGTAGATGACGAAGTACAAGAGCAACTTTTTAACGGTTTAAAGCCTTATTTGCCGGAGAATATGTCTATGGATGACTTTAAAATTGGAGCAGAAGACCATCAGGCAAAATTAGGTGTAATGGAATATATGAAAGTAGGGCCTACCATTGCGGATGATATTAAGCAAGCTGCTGTATGGGCTGTACTGGGTTCATTGCTGGTGGTGTTTTTATATATTTTATTGCGATTTAGAAAATGGCAATACAGTTTAGGAGCCGTAGTAGCCGTATTTCATGACATATTAATTGTACTGGCCATCTTCTCACTTTTTTATAAGGTGTTGCCTTTTGACATGGAAATAGGCCAGTCTTTTATAGCGGCTTTGCTTACGGTGGTGGGATACTCGTTAAATGATACCGTGGTGATTTTTGACCGAATCAGAGAGTTTTATGGAAAACATCCAACCTGGCCGTTTAACCGGGTAGTTAATGCCGGGCTAAGCAGTACCTTAGGTAGAACCGTTAATACCTCATTAACCACCCTTATCGTATTGTTTTCTATATTCTTATTTGGTGGAGATTCCATTAAAGGATTTATGTTTGCCATGATTATTGGGGTTGTTGTGGGTACTTATTCATCATTGTTTATTGCATCGCCCATTATGTATGATACTATAAAAAAGATAGACACTAAAAAGAAGTAACCTGTTTAAAAAAGGGATAAAATGTAATCCCGCAATACATCATATAAAACCGTTGAGATATGAATAGGAATTCAACTTAACGGTTTTCTTATTATTGAACTCAATCTAAATGCTCAGTCTATAAAAAAAGTACTATCTTTAGCTAAAAATCCTACCTATGCGTTATAGAATTTTTACATTTTCTTGTTTTTTAGCTTTGGCAATACAAGCCCAAGTTACTAATTCCGGTACGCCAAAAAGCTGGGATAACGCCCGTGAATTATCGGTTTTAAAACCTATTGATTTGGGTGTTGTAAACATAACTGTTTTAAAAAAACAAGATAAAAAGAAAAGATTTGGAAAAAACAGGCCCTTGCGGATAGGTGTAGCAAAAAAAGTAAATTATAATCCGGAAAATGCAGGTGTTTGGACTATTTTGCCAAATGGCGATAGAATATGGCGAATTGGCTTTCATTCCAAAGATGCCATTCACCTCAGTGTAAATTTTAGTAAATTCATCATTCCCGAAAATGCCAGTTTATATTTGTATAATGATGCCAAAACAGACCTGTTAGGGGCTTACACAAATCTCAATAACAGCCAAACCGGATTGGGAACCTGGTTTGTGATGGGTGATAAACTTTGGTTAGAATATTACGAACCGGCAACGGTAAAGGGCAAAGGTGTTTTGGAAATAAGCCGTGTTATTCATGGATATAGACTGGGTAATGCTTTTCAGAAAGGCTATAATGATAAGGCTGCGTTGAGTATTAATTCTTCCGGTGATTGTAATTACGATGTAGATTGTGATATCGGCAATGATTTTCTTGCACATAAAGATGTATTAAAAAATGCTGTGGGATATCTAAACATGGGAGATGGTTATATCTGTACCGGTACGTTGATTAATAATACCGCACAGGATAAAACACCGTATTTTATAACCGCTGAACATTGCATAGAACGAGAGGATGATGAAGACCCTGCAAATCCTTCATTGTTTAATATGCGGTTTAAATGGATAAGCCCAAATCCCGTCTGTGCTCAAACTACCAACAGTACCAATTCTACAGGGAATTTTAGCCTAAACGGAGCCACTGTAGTAGCAAAAAATGTGGGTTCAGATGCTTTGTTATTAAAGGCCAACAACAACATAGACCCTTCATGGGATGTGAATTTTGCAGGATGGGACAGATCTGATACCAACCCCGATTATGCAGTATCTATTCATCATCCTGATGGTGATATAATGAAAATATCCAGAGATAATGACGGGCCGGTAAAATCTTCGGGTTTTACCGTTACAGGCTGGCTCATAGGCGGAGTATCTGAAGGTACCGGAAAAGGCTGGGAAATAGGCGTTACTGAATTAGGTTCCTCAGGGGCAGCCTTATTTAACCAAAATGGACATATTATTGGTCAGTTGTCTGGTGGTAATGCAGCATGTGTAGGTTTAAATGATAATGATGATTATGATCTTTTCGGTCGATTTGCCACGGCCTGGAATGGAACTTCATCGGGCGAAAGGCTAAAAGATTGGCTAGACCCTGTTAATAGTGGCGTAACTACTTTAAACACACTATCCAATACATTAGCTGTTGATGAATTTATAAATGAAAAAAATATTTCTGTTTTCCCTAATCCTGTATCAACTGTTCTTGAGGTGACATCCGAAAATTTTTTAGGAGACTTATACTATTTGATATATAATCAGTTAGGCCAAGAGATGATGGGTAAAAAATTTTTAGAAAACGGTAAAATTCCCGTAGCTCATTTGCCGGAAGGCCTCTATTTCGTTAAAATAGGGGATGATACATCCGGAAATTATATGGTTAAAAAAATAATTATTCAAAAATAGTATTTGTATGCCGGTTGGCACCAAAACAAAAAAAGATATCAGGAGTTTGTGCAAAGAAGACTTGCGTACTTTTTTTACGGAGCAGGGCCAACGTGCTTTTAGAGGTAATCAGGTATATGAATGGCTTTGGAAAAAGGCATGTTACTCCTTTGATGATATGACCAATATTTCCAAAGAAACCCGAGAACTTCTTGCTGATAATTTTGTGATTAACAATATAGAGGTTGATAAAATGCAGCGGTCTGAAGATGGTACCATTAAAAATGCAGTCAGGCTTCATGATGGCTTAATAGTAGAGTCTGTCCTTATCCCCACCGATACCCGTACCACTGCATGTGTAAGTAGTCAAGTAGGCTGTAGTTTGGATTGTAATTTTTGTGCCACAGCTCGCCTAAAACGCATGCGAAACCTCAACGCTGATGAGATTTATGATCAGGTAGTAGCTATAGACCGCCAAAGCCGGCTGTACCATAACAAGGCATTGTCTAATATCGTTTTTATGGGTATGGGAGAGCCATTGCTGAATTATAAAAATGTGTTAGCAGCCATTGAAAAGATAACCACAGAAGAAGGCCTGAATATGTCGCCCAAACGCATTACCTTATCTACCGTAGGTATCCCAAAAATGATAAAAAAGTTAACAGATGATGGTGTGCGTTTTAATCTTGCGGTGTCGTTACATTCGGCCATAGATGCTGTTAGGTCAAAAATGATGCCTATTAACGAAAAGAGTGATTTGAATGAGCTTTTAGAAGCATTGCAATATTGGTATGCAAAAACGAAGAAAAAAATAACGTTTGAATACGTAGTCTGGAAAAATATTAATGACACTCGAAAAGATGCTGATGCCTTGGTAGCCTATTGTAAAAGAGTGCCGTCTAAAGTAAATTTAATTGAATATAATGCTATAGATGACGGCTATTTTCAGCAAGCAGATGTGGCAGCGGTGGCTATGTATAAAACTATTTTGGAAAAAAATAGTATTGGCATTACAGTGCGTCATAGCAGAGGTAAAGATATAGATGCCGCTTGTGGACAATTAGCAAACAAAAGTTAGACAAAAAATATAATTATGAACAGATTTAGTGCAGCCCTGTTAATTTATATATCAGCCTTTTTTGGCCTTTTTGCCCAAGAGGCAAAGCAACCTAATGTGTTTTTAATTACTTTAGATGGTGTTCGATGGCAGGAAGTGTTTCAAGGTATAGATACAGCCCTTGTTAAGAATGAAAAATATACTAAAGACAAAAAGGTGTTGGAAGAGAAATTCTTGGGTAAGTCTATTCAAGAAAACCGGAAAAAGTTAATGCCTTTTTTATGGACAACCATTGCAGAGAATGGCCAAATTTACGGAAATAAAGCATTGGGCAATGTGTTTAAACTTACCAATACTATGCTGTTTTCTTACCCCGGTTACAACGAGATTTTAACCGGATATGCCGATGATAAAAACGTAAACAGTAATGATAAAATAAACAACCAAAATGTTACCATTTTAGAAAAAGCAAATAACGATAAAAAGTACGCCGGAAAAGTGGCTGCTTTTTGCAGTTGGGATGTTTTTCCTTACATCATAAACGAAAAAAGGAGTGGTGTTCCGGTAAATGCGGGTTATGAAAAGGCCACCGGTGAATTGACTGAAACTGAAGAATTACTCAATCAAATGCAGGTTCAGGCCCCTGTTATCTGGAATACTGTCCGTCCTGATGTTTTTACGCATCAGTTTGCCAAAGCGTATTTGAAGAAAAATAAACCTAAGTTCCTTTATATTGCCTATGGCGAGACTGATGATTTTGCACATAGCGGCTCTTTTGATAATTACATTAGGTCATTACACAATACCGATGGCCTTATTGCCGATTTGTGGGCCTACGTACAAAATCATCCGTTTTATAAAAACAATACTTATTTTATTATTACCACTGACCATGGCAGGGGCAAAGGTGTGGAAAAAAACCATGAGTGGACCAGTCATGGTGCCGGAATTGTAGATGCAGAATATACTTGGCTGGCTGTGATAGGCCCAGAGGTTAAACCAAAAGGAGAAATGAAAACAAACAATGAGCATTATGCAAATGAAATTGCTGCCACTATTGCAAAAATCATGGGTATAAGCCTTAACGAAGAACGGGCAGGTAAAGCCATTGAACCAGTTTTTGAATAGGTTTTTCGGCTACATAAACTTAAAGTTGGGCTTCAAAAATTTATACAAAAAAATAGGTTTACTCATTTCTATTTTGTAAATTTATTCTTTAATCAAACTTATTAAAAGCAATGACCGTATTTCATGTAAGTGCCGAATGTTTTCCTGTTGCCAAAGTAGGTGGATTGGCAGATGTAGTTGGGTCTCTACCCAAATATCAAAATAAGATGGGCATAGAAAGCAGTGTAATTATGCCGTTTTATAACAATACTTTTACAGAAAAGAACACATTCACATCCGTTTTTAAAAGTACTGCATTCCTTGGCCACTATGAATTCGATTTTGAAGTGCTTACGCTCCGTGAAAATAATTTGGGGTATCCTATTTATTTTATAAATGTACCTTCATTATTGTATAGGCACTATGTTTATTCTTATGAAGATACTGAGCGTTTTTTGGCTTTTCAGATTGCTGCTTTAGATTGGATTAGTTCACAAGATAAATTACCGGATGTAGTGCACTGTCACGATCATCATACAGGACTAATACCGTTTATGATGGCACAATCGTATAAGTATAGGAGGCTATCCGGCGTTCCGTCTGTTATTACCATTCACAATGCACAATATCAAGGCTCTTTTTCTCATGATAAGGTGTATATGATACCGGAATTTGACTTTAATAAGGTGGGGTTAATTGATTGGGACCATCAAATAAATCCACTGGCAGCTGCTATTAAATCTGCCTGGAAACTAACTACGGTATCACCGCACTATATGGAAGAGTTAAAATATGCGGCTAAAGGCTTGGAAGGCCTGTTACAACATGAAACTGCAAAATGTGTAGGTATACTCAATGGAATAGATACAGATGTCTGGAATCCAAAAACGGATGATAATTTAATTAAAAATTACACTATTGCCTCTAATGTTTCCGGAAAAAAGGCCAATAAAGAATGGCTGTGTGCAAATTTTGACTTAAATCCGGATAAGCCACTTTTTGTGTTTATTGGAAGGCTTGTTGAAGAAAAAGGTGCTGATTTATTCCCGGGTATTTTTGATTTGGCTCTTCAGGAAAATGATATTAATATATTGCTGTTAGGTTCGGGTGAAAATCATGTAGAGTATGAATTAGACCTTTTAAAATATAAATATCCAAAACGGTATAATTGTTATATTGGATATCATGAAAAGTTAGCCCATATTATGTATGCCGGCGGTGATTTTCTGTTAATGCCTTCACGGGTAGAACCATGCGGATTAAATCAATTGTATGCTTTGCGGTATGGTACCATTCCTATCGTTAGTGAAGTAGGCGGGCTGTATGATACCGTTAAAGATATAGGTGAAGCAGGCGGCTTTGGATTCGTACACCGTTATGTAAATGTATTAGAGGTGGCTCATGCCATTCACAGAGCAGCATCGTTTTATAAAAATGATCAGAAAAACTTTAAAAAAATACGCAAAGTAATTATGGGAAAGGATCATTCATGGGAAGTATCAGCCCAAACGTATATAAATTTGTATAAATCATTAAACTAAACTATTATGAGTCATAATGTATTAGGTATTATTTTAGGAGGGGGCCAGGGCTCTAGATTGTATCCTTTGACTGAAAAACGATCAAAACCGGCTGTGCCTATAGCTGGAAAATACCGGTTAGTAGATATTCCTATTTCTAATTGCATTAACAGTGACATTAGAAGAATGTATGTGCTTACGCAGTTTAATTCTGCTTCGTTAAACCGGCATATTAAAAATACTTATAATTTTAGTTTCTTTAGTTCTGCTTTTGTGGATGTACTGGCAGCCGAACAGACTATAAAGAGTATGAAATGGTTTCAGGGTACTGCGGATGCAGTTAGGCAAAGTATGCATCATTTTTTACAGCACGATTTTGATTATGCCCTCATTCTTTCCGGTGACCAGCTCTATCAAATGGATTTTAATAAAATGATGAAAGAGCACATAAAAACCGGCTCGGAAATATCTATTGCTACACTTCCGGTTACGGCAAAAGAAGCCACAGGATTTGGTATTCTAAAAACCGATAATAAAAGCATCATAACTTCTTTTATAGAAAAACCCGACGCAAAAATATTATCCGATTGGACTTCTGATGTGAGTGATGAAATGAAAAATGCAGGCCGTAATTATCTTGCTTCAATGGGTATTTATATTTTTAATAAAGACCTGTTGATTGAGTTAATGAAAAATCCTGACACCAATGATTTTGGTAAAGAAATTATCCCCCAGTCTATAGAAAAGCACAAGACACTTAGCTATCAGTATGAAGGCTATTGGACAGATATTGGAAATATTGATTCATTTTTTGAAGCTAATCTGGGCCTTACCGATGCTATCCCAAAATTTAATCTTTATAATACTGAAAAACGCGTTTATACCAGAGCAAGAATGTTACCAACTTCCAAAGTTTCCGGTACTACGTTAGACAGAACTACCCTTGCCGAAGGTTGTATAATTCAAGCCGCAAAAATAGAACGATCCGTTATTGGTATTCGTTCCAGAATAGGTGCAGAAACTACGGTTATAAATTGCTATATGATGGGTAGTGATTATTATGAATCGCTCGAGGATATAAGTAAGAAAAAAATACCAATTTTAATGGGAATTGGCGAGCGTTGCTTTATAAAAAATGCCATTATTGATAAGAACTGTAGAATAGGAGACGATGTAAGAATAAACGGTGGTAAACACCTTAAAGATAAAGAAACTGATAGCTATGCTATAAAAGACGGAATAGTTGTAATAAAGAAAAATGCCACTATTCCAAAAGGCTATGTAATTTAAAAGAATAAGCAATCAATGGGGGAAGTTATACAATATAGCCTTTTTACTGATTTTGACATTGCTTTATTTAAATCCGGAAAGCATTTTAATCTTTATAATAAGTTTGGAGCCCATCTGCTTACGGCACATGGTAAAAAGGGGGTTTATTTTTCCGTTTGGGCACCGGCAGCAAAATCGGTTTCAGTTATTGGAGATTTTAATTCATGGGATGATTCTAGGCATCCGTTATTTGTCCGATGGGATGAAAGCGGTATCTGGGAAGGTTTTATTCCGGAGGTTAAAAAAGGAATGCGTTATAAATATAAAATTCATTCAGACAATAACACTATTGTAACAGAAAAGGCAGACCCTTATGGATTGTTTTACGAAAAACCACCCGATACCGCTTCTATTGTGTGGGATGTTTCGGATTATAAATGGAGAGACTCCCGGTGGATGAAAAACCGAAAGAAAAAAAATGCCTTAGACCGGCCTTTTTCTGTGTATGAAGTACAACTCAGTTCGTGGATGAAAGATGAAGATAATAAGGTGCTTTCTTACAAAGAATTGGCAAAAAAATTAGTGGATTATGTAGTAGAAATGAATTTTACACATGTAGAGTTTATGCCGGTAATGGAGCATCCCTATGATGCGTCTTGGGGTTATCAAATTATTGGATATTTCGCTCCTACATCGCGTTTTGGCACGCCTCAGGAATTTATGTATCTGGTAGATGAATTTCATAAAAATGATATTGGTGTAATTTTGGACTGGGTGCCTTCTCATTTTCCTTCAGATGCACATGGCTTAGGCTTTTTTGACGGAACCTGTGTCTATGAACATCCGGATAGGCGAAAGGGTTTTCATGAAGACTGGAAAAGTCTGATATTTAATTATGAACGTAATGAAGTCCGCTCTTTTCTTATTAGCAATGCGATGTTTTGGCTGGAAAAATACCATGCAGATGGTTTACGAGTAGATGCTGTTGCCTCTATGTTGTATCTGGATTATTCCAGAGAAGAAGGTCAATGGGAACCCAATGAATACGGAGGCAACGAGAATTTAGCCGCTATTTCCTTTTTAAAAGAATTTAATCAGGCCGTATATGAAAATTTTGAAGGGGTACATACCATTGCGGAAGAGTCCACTTCTTTTGAGGGGGTTACCAGATCGGTTAAAGAAAACGGCTTGGGTTTTGGTATGAAATGGATGATGGGCTGGATGCACGATACTCTGGATTATATGGGCAAAGACCCCATTTACAGGCGGTACCATCAAAACAACCTTACCTTTAGTATGACGTACGCCTTTTCCGAAAGATTTATGCTTCCACTTTCTCATGATGAGGTGGTACACGGCAAAAAATCTATCCTAAGTAGAATGCCGAATGATGAATGGCAACGATTTGCCAATTTGAGGGTGCTATACGGCTATATGTTTACACATCCCGGAACTAAACTCCTGTTTATGGGAGGCGAGATAGGCCAATATACAGAATGGAATTTTAATACCGGATTAGACTGGAATTTATTAGATTTTATCCCGCATCAACAAATGCAACGGTATTTTAGAGACCTTAACGCCCTTTATAAAAAACATGGGGCGTTTTATGAAAAGGCATTTAGCCCGGAAGGTTTTGAATGGATAAGCCATGATGATTCGCTCAACTCTATTCTCACTTATATTAGAAAGGGTTATAAACCCGAAGAAGACAAAGTAGTGGTATGTAACTTTATGCCCAATACTTTAGAGAAATATAGAATAGGGATGCCCCGAAAAGGTAAGATAAAAGAAATCTTTAATAGTGATGATAAGAAATACGGAGGCAGCGGAAAAATAAATAGCCGCCAGTTTATCATTAAAAAGAAAAAATACCACGGTAAAGACTATTCCGTAGAAATTAATATACCACCATTGGGGGTGAGCGTATATGAATTTAGAGAATAGGTTAATAATATTACCAATTATCCACAAATTCTTTAATTCTCTTAATTATTTAGTACGTTTGCGGCTTTATCAATTCAACATTTTATGATTACCAATACTGAGTTAGAGCAAAAAGGCAACCAATTTCCTGCACAAATAACAAGATATGAGAAAAAAGTAGATACATTCTTCTTTTATACCATAAATAACGTGGTACTACAGGTTACTATTTTTAGAGATAATGTCATCCGGTTTAGATATGCTACTGATGGTGTTTTTGAGAATGATTTTTCCTATGCCATTACCAAGAATGTAACAAAAGGGTACAACAAATTAGAAATTGAGGAAAAAGATGAAATCTATAGCATTGTTACAGAGCGAATAATATGTGAAATAAATAAAGTTGATGCAAAAATAACGCTTTTAGATGCCAAAACTAATGAACTTATAAACAAAGACGAATTAGGTTTTCATTGGGAAGAGAATTATCATTACGGTGGTAATATTGTAAAGATGAGTAAGAATACCATAAAAGGGGAAAGTTACTATGGCCTTGGCGATAAACCGGAGCATCTAAATTTAAAAGGCAAACGTTTTCAAAATTGGGTAACAGACTCTTATGCCTATGAAAAAAATACAGACCCTATCTATAAAGCCATTCCGTTTTATATAGGCTTGCATAATGAAAAAGCCTACGGTATTTTCTTTGACAACTCATTTAGATCATATTTTGATTTTGCCTATGAACGCAAAGGTGTAACAAGTTTTTGGGCACAAGGTGGTGAAATGAATTATTATTTTATTTATGGGCCTGAGATGAGTGATGTAGTTGCAGATTATACAGACCTTACAGGCAAACCGAACCAAATGCCACCACTTTGGACACTGGGTTTCCACCAGTGTAAGTGGAGTTATTATCCGGAAAGTAAGTTAAGAGAGATAACCTCAAAGTTTAGAGAACTTCAAATTCCGTGCGATGCCATCTATCTCGATATAGATTATATGGATGGTTTTCGGTGTTTTACCTGGAATAACACCTATTTTCCCCATCCCAAAAAAATGGTAAAAGAACTGGCAGACGATGGTTTTAAAACCATTGCCATTATTGATCCGGGCATAAAAATAGACAGAGAATACAATATTTTTAATGAAGCCTTAGAGAACGATTATTTCTGCAAGCGGGCAGATGGCCCATATATGAAAGGAAAGGTATGGCCGGGCGAATGCCATTTTCCCGATTTTACGAGTAGTAAAGTAAGGGAATGGTGGTCTGGTTTGTTTAAAGAACTTATTGAAGATATTGGTATAAAAGGTGTATGGAATGATATGAATGAGCCGGCAGTGATGGAAGTTCCCAACAAAACTTTCCCTGATGATGTCCGTCATGAATACGACGGTAACTACTGCAGCCACCGAAAAGCACATAACGTTTACGGTATGCAAATGGCAAGGGCTACTTATCACGGTCTAAAGAAATTTACTTACCCCAAAAGGCCTTTTGTTATTACCAGAGCGGCATACTCCGGAACGCAGCGATATACTTCTACCTGGACGGGTGATAACGTGGCATCATGGGAACACCTTTGGATAGCCAATGTGCAAGCACAACGATTGGCTATTTCCGGATTTTCATTTGCCGGTAGTGATATAGGAGGATTTGCAGAACAACCTACCGGAGAACTGTTTGCCCGTTGGATTCAACTGGGTATATTTCATCCGTTTTGTAGAGTGCATTCTTCGGGTGATCACGGTGATCAGGAGCCATGGGCTTTTGGCGAAGAAATTACCAATATTGTCAGAAAATTTATTCAACTGCGGTATCAGTTGTTACCCTATTTATACACCGCTTTTTACAAATACCAGAATAAAGGCAATCCAATGCTGAAATCACTGGTTTTATTTGACCAAAAAGACATACAGACCCATTACAGAACGGATGAATTTATATTTGGAGATAAAATTTTGGTTTGCCCCATACTAGAACCCAACGCCCAAGGCAGAAGGATGTATTTCCCCAGAGGAAACTGGTATAATTTCTGGACTGATGAACTGATTGAAGGAGGAAAAGAATTATATGTAGAGACTCGGTTGGATATTATGCCTATTTACATCAAAGAAGGGGCAATTATTCCTAAATTTCCTGTCCAGCAATATGTAGGCGAAATAGAAATAGAGCAAATGCAACTAGACCTTTATTACAAATGCGGGAAGGAAAAATCATTTTTGTATGATGATGCAGGAGATGGCTATGACTATAAAAAAGAAGGTTTTAGCTTAAGAACATTTAGTTTGGTAGGCAAAGAAAAGGAAGTAATTATTCAACAATACAAAACAGGGAAATATATTACCGGATATAAAGATTTTAAAATTAAACTACACGGTTTGCCTTTTGAAATTTCAAAAATTCAACTGGATAATGAAGAAATGAAATTTGAAATGGTAAAGGTCAATGGCGATAATACGCTTATTATAGATAAGAATTTTACGGAATTACACATCACTGGGTAAAGTCTGCAAAATTCAATTGCTAAGTCTGGGGATGAACCTTTACATTGAACTTGTTTGAACAAATTTTCGGCCGTTTTTTT
>PDWJ01002135.1_pt1 | contig 21973 bp, 12 predicted proteins | sample 1430881 | NCBI WGS metagenome assembly PDWJ01 (sample SAMN01162460, study PRJNA174530) | Oral metagenome, whole genome shotgun sequencing project. | biome: Marine environment; feature: Marine mammal; material: Swab sample of the gingival sulcus; isolation source: swab sample of gingival sulcus... | reverse complement strand
GGGCACCGGCAAGCCAGGTGGCAGTGGCGCAGCGTCAATCTTTGTTAGCAGAAAGAATTGTTCGAAGTGTTAACAAGGTATTGGAAGGTGGCGAAGATGCGGTAATGGCTGCCGATAGTTTTGGCCAGGATACTGCGCGTTTCGGGCGGGTATTAACGGGTATGCTGGAAGGCGATGCTGAACTGGGTATTTCCCGGGTGCGCGATACGGATGCGATCAATTCGCTGAACCAGATTGCCGATTTGTTTGCGGAAGTTAACGAAAGTGTTGATGAAATCCTTAATCGATCGCCAGAACTTTTCCGGGTACGCAGTGCGGCAGATGATATTTTTATTGACTCACAAACCCTGCTGAGCGAAACCGGTGCTTTGGTATCCCGCTTTGAAGACACTAAAGCCCCTGGTATCTGGTCGGACTATGTGGGCGCATTATTTGCGTTAGCAGCAGTTGCATTTTTGGTGGGCATATTCTTTTCTTTTATCGCGCAAACCCGTGCCAACCTGGCAGTGGAAGCACAGCGACGCGAAGAAGAAGAAGCTCAGAACCAGCGTAACCAGGAAGCAATCTTACGCTTGCTTGATGAGCTGGGTGATCTGGCGGATGGTGACTTAACCATTCAAACAACCGTTACCGAGGATTTTACCGGTGCGATTGCGGACTCCATTAACTTCACTATCGACCAGCTTCGTTCTTTGGTATCAACCATTAATGAAACAGCGGTACAGGTAAGCTCAGCGGCGCAGGAAACCCAGGCAACGGCAATGCACCTTGCCGAAGCGTCCGAGCATCAGGCGCAGGAAATTGCCGGAGCATCGGCTGCGATTAACGAAATGGCAGTGTCGATCGACCAGGTATCTTCCAATGCGGCCGAATCAGCCGCAGTAGCAGAGCGTTCGGTATCCATCGCCAACAAAGGCGCAGAGGTGGTGCAGAACACCATTCATGGTATGGATACCATTCGTGAGCAGATTCAGGAAACCTCGAAACGGATCAAACGTCTGGGTGAATCTTCACAGGAAATCGGTGACATCGTATCTTTGATTAACGACATTGCCGACCAAACAAACATTCTGGCATTGAATGCCGCTATTCAGGCATCTATGGCGGGTGAAGCCGGTCGTGGTTTCGCAGTTGTTGCCGACGAAGTACAGCGTCTTGCTGAGCGTGCGTCAGCGGCAACCAAACAGATTGAAGCGCTGGTAAAAACCATCCAGACAGATACCAATGAAGCGGTTATCTCGATGGAGTCCACCACCTCGGAAGTGGTGCGCGGTGCTCGTCTGGCACAGGATGCGGGTGTGGCGCTGGAAGAAATCGAAAACGTATCCAGCAACCTGGCCGATCTGATCCAGAACATTTCCAACGCGGCGCGTCAGCAAGCGGCATCTGCCGGTCATATCTCGAATACCATGAACGTTATTCAGGAAATTACCTCGCAAACTTCTGCCGGTACTACCGCAACGGCGAACTCGATTGGTAATCTGGCTGAATTGGCAGTGCAAATGCGTAATTCGGTCGCTGGTTTTAAACTGCCAGAGTCTGTTTAAAAGTGTCAGCGCGAATGGGATTTTGTTTCGGCAATCATCCTGTTCGCGCTTTTTATTTAGCTTCAATTTTTTATTTGGCTGCATAGCCGTGGTATGTCGGGAGCGAATTGAGTGCCTGTCGAATCCTGGAGTTTAAAAGAAACCCCGAAAATGGATGATGAACAATTCGTCCTGTGGCAGTCACTGCTTGAAGATCGCACTGGCATGCAGCTTTCCAGTGAGCGCAAAACCTTTCTTGAAACCAGTCTTACCATGCGGATGCGTGAAATTGGTACGGCAAGTTATCAGGAATACTACCAACGCTTAATGACAGGTCTGGCGGGGGAAGTTGAATGGCTGACCCTGGTTGATCGCATCACCGTGCAGGAAACCTGTTTTTTTCGTCATCATAGTTCTTATGAGCTGGTAAAAAAATATTGCAGTGATCTGATCACAACAGCAAAAGAAAAACAGCATATTGATATCTGGAGCGTAGGCTGTTCTACGGGAGAAGAACCTTATTCCCTGGCCATGTTGCTCGACAACATGCTGACAGAAAATGCAGCGCCTCATTATTTTGGTATTACGGCAACGGATATCAGTCTGCCTGCTTTGCATAAAGGCCGCCAGGCGATATACGGTGCTCGTAAGTTGTTATTGTTAGACCCTGAATTAAAGGCTCGTTACTTTAAAAAAGTTGATCAAAACCAATATCAGGTGGTGCCTGAATTAAGAGAAAGAGTGTGCTTTGCACAGGTGAATGTGCGCGAGCTGGATAAGGCACCCATGTCCGATATGGACATTATCTATTGTCAGAATTTGTTAATTTATTTTCGTCGTTGGCGACAACGGGAAATTGTTTCGCGTTTAGTTGAACGCTTGGCACCGGGCGGTATGTTAGTGCTGGGCGTGGGTGAGGTGATTGAATTTGAACACCCGCTTGTGCAGCGTGTGCAATATGAAAATACCTTAGCGTTTATGCGAAAATAGCTTAGGGCAGGAATTCACATGGCTGAAAACCATGATTATCAGGCGCTGAAATGGGTTAAGGGTGAAATTGAAGAAACCCTGAAACAAGCGCAACAGTCTTTGGAAGCGTTTGTTGAAAATCCCGAAGATTCAACAAAAATGCGTTTTTGTTTAACGCACTTGCATCAGGTATATGGCACCTTGCAAATGGTTGAATTTTACGGCGCAGCATTGCTTGCTGAAGAAATGGAAAATCTGGCTCAGGCATTATTTCATGGCAGGGTTGTTCGTGTAGAAGATGCGCAGGCAGTTTTAATGCATGCCATTTTGCAGCTGCCCCATTATTTAGAGCGCATTAAAGAAGGCAAACGGGATATGCCTGTGGTTATTCTGCCGGTACTGAATGACTTGCGTGCAGCTCGGGGCGAAAGCCTGTTATCGGAAACAGCGCTGTTTAAACCAGATATGGTGTCTGGTGAAAAACAGGTCCCAACAGAAAATGTTTCCGATGATGTGGTACAGCAGTTACCTCAATTACTGGCGAAGATTCGTCAGCTGTTTCAATTTGCACTAGTGGGCATTATTCGTGGTGAAGACATGCCCACCAATCTGGGTTATCTGGCAAAAGCACTGGCCAAGCTGGAGCAGATTTATTCAAATGCACCTATGGCACAGCTATGGTGGGTTGCAGGTGCAGTGGTGGAAGGCTTGTCACGTTCTTCCATAGAGCTGGGCACGTCAGTAAAAATGTTATTGGGTTTAATTGATCGACAATTAAAAACCAGTATTGATGAAGCCCGCAGTCGCAACGAAGAATGCCCACAGGAGCTGGTTAAAAACCTGCTTTATTATATTGCTCAGTGCGATGGTGATTCACCACGTATTCAAGCTGTGAAAGAAGCTTTCCGCCTGGATGAAGCCTTACCTTCCGATGAACTGGTTGATAGGGAGCGTCAGCGCCTGGCAGGACCGGATCGAGAAGCTGTGACAACGGTTATTCATGCACTGCTGGAAGAATTAACCAACGTTAAAGAAGCTATCGATATTTTTCTGCGCAGTCAGAACAGAAATATTGATGAGCTGAAAAAGCTGTTGCCGGATTTAAAACAAATCAGTGATACCCTGGGCGTGCTGGGTATTGGTAATCCACGCCGCGTGATATTGCAACAGCTGGATGTGATAGGTGGTGTGGTTGAATCGGGCACGATACCTGACGACAGTACCTTTATGGATGTGGCAGGAGCGCTGTTATATGTAGAAGCCACGTTGCAGGGTGTTGCTGATGACGGCAGCCGATCTATGGGTGATATGGAGAGTGGGCAGCAAGGTACTGATCAGCTTGTTTCCCATGAGCATGTGAATAAAGCCCGCAGCACGGTTATTGAAGAATGCCGTGCAGGATTGGAAAACACTAAAGATGCAATCATGGAGTATTTGGGATCGCAATTTAATGTGCGTGCGTTAGCGGCTGTCCCCAATATGCTGAACAGTGTTCGTGGCGGGTTGCAGATGGTGTCGTTACATCATCCTGCTGATTTGCTGTTAAGTTGTGTGCGTTATATCGAAGAACAACTGATTAACGGTAATGTGCAACCTCAGTGGCGTGAGCTCGATATACTGGCCGATGCTATCACCAGTGTTGAATATTATCTGGAGCGTTTAAGTGATCATTTGCCCGGTGATGAAGATATTTTAGCGATCACCGAAGAAGCCGTGGCATCACTGGGTTATCCCGTCGAGAGCCGTGCTGTAGAGGTTGCCCAAGAAGATATTCCGTTGGTGACACTGGATCAGGTGGATCTGGATGAAGATATTCCAAAGGTAGATATACCCGAGTTATCCGAACCTGTTGCCGAAGAAGATATTGGTGATACCGTTGCTGTTTCGATAGAAGAGCTGGAAGCCGAAGACCCTGTTGAGCTTAAGCTCGAATCTGAATCTGAATCTGAATCTGAATCAGAGTCTGAACCTGAATCGGCCATTCAATTTGAAACAGAAGACGAAGACGAAGATGAAGACGATTTAATTGATGATGAATTAGTTGAAATCTTTGTAGAAGAAGCAGAAGAAGTTTTAGAAACGATTAATGAATTTCTGCCTCAATGGCGCGATGATCACGACAACCAGGATGCCTGTGCTGAAGTGCGCCGAGCTTACCATACCTTAAAAGGTAGTGGCCGTATGGTAGGTGCCACAGTTGTTGGTGAGTTAGCCTGGTCGGTTGAGAACATGCTGAACCGACTGATTGATGGCACTGTGCCAACCAATGCCGATGTATTTAATATCATTGATACCGTTACCAGTGTGGTGCCGGAGTTAGTTAAGAATTTTGAGCAACGAACCAAACCCACATTAGATGTTGATGGCCTGGCGGCAGTGGCGGATGCCATTGCTAAAGGTGAAACACCACCACCGATTCCTCTTAACCTGCATGTAGTTGACACTGCTGCGACAGAAGATGCTGCGACAGAAGATGCACAAGCTGCGGAAATAGTAGATATTCCTGAAATTGCAGATGTTACGGAAATTGTAGATGTTCCTGAAGCTGCACCGGTTCTGGAAGAAGAAATTCCCGTTGAAGCAATTCCCGTTGAAGAAATTGCTGGCGAAGAAGAGGCTGAAAATGTTGAATTTGATCCAGTGTTACTCGATATCTTCAAGCAGGAAGCGCTGTCGCACCTGGAAGTGGTGAAAGCATTCCTGGCAGAGCAGGCCACCATTATTACCAATCCGTTACTGCGGGCGCTGCACACGTTGAAAGGCAGTGCCCATATGGCAGGTATTATACCGGTTGCGGAGGTGGCGGCTCCCACAGAAAAACTGATTAAAGAATGTCATTTACAGGGCATAGCTGCTGATGATGACATCAGAGCATTTTTGCACGATGCAGTTGCTTTAATCGAAAGCGGTTTGGAGCAGATATTCAGTGATCCAACAGCTCCCATTATGGGTGCCGATGTGCTGATTGAACATATTCAGGTATTGCGCCAACAAAAACTGACCCATGCAGCAGAAACAACAGCAGGTGTTGCGCCAGATCCACAGCTGGTGTCAGTATTCCTGGCTGAAGGCACGGATTTAATTTTTGATGCATCAGATGTGTTACAGCACTGGGAAGAAAACCCTGTACCTGGCTCGGAACTTGATAATCTGCGTAAAGAATTACGCATTCTGGCCCGCAGTGCCACCGCTGCACAGTTATCAGATGTGGCTACATTATGCATGGGGCTGGAAGAAGTTTACAGCGCCATTGCCGATGGCCTGTTAACACCTGGCACAGACTTTTTTGAAGTGGCTCACCGGGGCCATGAACACTTAATCGGCATGATGGATCGTATTGCAGTGGGTCAGGCGGCATTGCCCGTTGATGAACTGGTGAATGAATTACAAAACCTGATGGATCAGGCCCCTGAAGTGGCTGAACAGATTGATGAGGCGATTCAGGAAGTTGAAGAAGCTGATACCGAAGAAAATATTGCTGCTATTGAAGATGAAGCGGCTGAACAACAGGATGAACCTGCCGAAGTATTTGCTGAACCGGACACAGCTGTCGATAGCAGCATCACGGATGCTGACACAACCGATACCGAAGCGCCTGCCATTGAAATACCGCTAGAGCAGGATCCAGAACTGATTGAAATCTTCCTGGAAGAAGCCCATGAAATTATCGATTCCATTTCTAACCTGTTACAGGAATGGATCGAAGAACCGACTGATATGGATAAAGTAGCGCATTTACAGCGCGAATTGCACACCTTAAAAGGTGGGGCTCGTATGTCGGAAATAAAAGCAGTGGGTGATCTTGCTCATGAGCTGGAAAATCTTTACGAAGGGCTATGCAATCATCGCTTTCAGGCAGAGCCTTCACTATTTGATGTATTGTTGCAGTGTCACGACACACTTGCAGATATGGTGGATGCGGTGCAAGCGAATCAACCGGTGCAACCGGCGCTTGGACTGATTGAAACGATTACCCGCTTTATGGAAACCGGCGGGCTTGAAGACGCTGCACCCGAGGCAACGATTAAAGCAGAGTCTGATACTGTTAGTGAACCAGAACCAGAACCAGAACCAGAACCAGAACCAGAACCAGAGATTGTCAGTGAAGCATCGCCGGCAACTGTTGCAGAGCCGCTTGTATTATCTGATGACGGCGAAGAAATTGATGAAGAAATCCTCGAAATTTTTCTGGAAGAAGCTGACGATCTTACTGAAGGACTGGAAGAAACTCTCCATGCCTGGTTAGGCGAGCGCGATAATCAGGAGCATGTTAAGGAGTTAAAACGCCTGCTGCACACCTTAAAAGGTGGCGCTCGTTTGGCAGGTTTAATGCAGTTGGGTGATCTGGCCCATGATTTTGAAACGGATTTAATTCAACGGGAAGCAGCCGGCGGCCAATACGACGACGATTACTTCGATAATATCCAAACGTCATACGATCAATTATTTGAATTAATTAATGCCATTCGCCAGCATGGTCATCAACTGGCCAGCGGTGCTGTAGAGCAGGCACCTGTTGCAGAGCCGACAGCCGAAGACAATGTGCTGCCGATAACACCACCATCACAGCCTCAACCTGCTCGTCAGGACATATCAGAGAGCACGGAAAGCTTTGTGCTTAAAGGCGCTGTGCTGCCAGGTGATGCTGAAGAAATCAAAGTCGATTCGGGTAAAAAGGCAGCTTCTGGTGAAAGCGTTAAAGTGGCTGCTGAGCTTATGGAAGAGCTGGTGAATCTGGCCGGCGAAAGTTCAATTATTCGTGGCCGTATGGAAACCGAGCTGGTGGATTTTACGTTTGTTATTGATGAAATTGGCCAGACGGTTGATCGTGTGCGTGAGCTGCTGCGCCGCCTTGATCTGGAAACGGAAGCGCAGATATTCCACCGTCATCAAAAAGATGTTGAAGAAAGCGGTCAGGCCTATGAAGATTTCGATCCGCTGGAAATGGATCGCTATTCTACCCTTAACCAGCTATCGCGATCATTGAATGAATCCGCATCTGACCTGATCGACCTGACTGATTCCCTGCGTGATCGCTCCCGCGATACTGAAACACTGCTATTGCAGCAGTCGCGTGTTAATACGGAATTACAAGAAGGCCTGATGCGCACCCGGATGGTGCCGTTTTCCCGCACGGTACCAAGATTGCGCCGTATTATTCGCCAGATCGCTGCTGAAGTGGATAAAAAAGTCGAGCTGGAAATTATTGGTGCCGAGGGTGAAATGGATCGTACGGTTATGGATCGTATGGTTGCACCGTTGGAACACATGCTGCGTAATGCAGTCGATCATGGCTTGGAAACCCCCGAAGAACGCGTGGCAAAAGGCAAAAGTGAAGTGGGGCGTATTACCCTGCATTTAGCCCGCGAAGGCGGCGATGTGGTACTGCGCCTGTCCGATGATGGTAAAGGCATCGATCTGGAAGGCGTTAAAAAGCGGGCGATAGAGCGCGGCTTAATGCGGCCTGATTCGCCGCTGTCTGATAAAGAAATCATGCAGTTTGTTTTCAAATCGGGATTCAGTACCGCTAAAAAGGTCACCCAGATTTCCGGTCGTGGTGTGGGTATGGATGTGGTACACAGCGAAATCAAACAGCTGGGTGGCTCTTTAAAAATTCACTCTGCGCCGGAAGCCGGTTCACAGTTTACCATACGCCTGCCGTTTACTGTGTCGGTAAACCGAGCGCTGATGGTGCGTGTGGGTGATGATGCCTATGCGATACCGTTAAATAATATCGAAGGTATTGTGCGTGTTAGCCCTTACGAGCTGGAAGCCTACTATCAGCCTGACGCCCCGACCTTTGAATATGCCGGTTCCCAATACCGCATGAAGTATCTGGGCAGTTTTGTGCATGGTGTTGAAACGCCCATGTTGCAGGGTCATACCAAACCATTGCCTGTATTGCTGGTGCGTGGTGCTGAGCATGTCATGGCATTACAGGTTGATTCGTTGATTGGCTCCCGCGAAATCGTCGTAAAATCAGTGGGGCCGCAGCTTAGTGCCGTCAGCGGTATTTCCGGTGCCACCATTCTGGGTGATGGTAGCGTGGTTATTATTCTTGATCTGATGGCGATGATCCGTGCAGAACAGGCGCAAATCAATGCAGACAGCACTGATGGCGTATTAATGCCGGTGGAAGAAAACAAGGATCGGACACCCTTAGTGCTGGTGGTGGATGACTCTGTTACCGTGCGTAAGGTAACCACTCGCCTGCTGGAACGGCATGGCTATGATGTGGTCACTGCCAAAGACGGCGTAGACGCCATTACCCAGCTACAGGAAATCAAGCCGGATTGTATGCTGCTGGATATTGAAATGCCACGAATGGATGGCTTTGAGGTAGCAACGCTGGTTCGCCATGATGATCGTTTGCAAGACACGCCGATTATTATGATTACATCGCGCACGGGTGAAAAACATAAAGAGCGCGCTATGGGTATTGGTGTTAATGAATATCTGGGTAAGCCTTATCAGGAAACTGTTTTGATTAATACCATTCAGAACCTGATCAGCCTTAAGGTAACTTAAGGGAAAACATGGAAGTTTCCAGCACACAAGCATCGAATCCACAGCTGGGCGTGATTGCAGACAGCACCTTGCTGCGGCATCTTGTGTGTAAGGCGGTGCGGGCAGCCGGTTATGAAATTGCGCACACGTTATCGCCGGAAAAAGTCGATGATGGCTTGATCAATGATGGATCAACCGATCTGTGGCTGATTGAAATTGAAGACGAAGACCGGTGGGTGGACTTTACCACCCATTTAATTGATACCGCCACGGTTCCCGTGCTGCTGGGAGATGGCCAGGCACCGGCTGTCAATGATATTAAATACCCCCGTTGGGAACGGCGTATTTACAGTAAAATAAAAGATCTGGTGGGCATGCCCTCCCATGCAAGAGCAACAGTGAATGTTGAAGACTTTAGCGCTGTTGACGATACCGCGCCTTTCCTGTTGCCGCCAGAACTGATGGATAAGAAAAGCATTGGCGAACCAGCACAATACGTGTGGGTGCTGGGCGCTTCTTTGGGTGGCCCCAAAGCAGTGAAAGAATTCCTTGATGCCTTACCGCAAGGAATGCCGCTGGCGTTTGTGATTGCTCAGCATATTGATGCCGGTTTTCAGAAAACCCTGGAACAGGTCTGGGGCAGTCACAGCCATTTTGAATTTATTGATCCACGCCCCGGCAATGTGATTGCTAACGGCCAGGTCGTGGTGGCACCTGTTGAGCAGGTAATGCGCATTAACAGTGACTCAGAAATTGAGCTGGTGCATAGTGAATGGGAAGGCCCTTATTCACCTTCTATTGATCAGGTCATGAACGGTATGCTTGATCATTTTGGGCTGCGAACCGGTGCCATATTGTTCAGTGGCATGGGTAATGATGGTGCTATTGCCGGGCCGCGAATGCACAAAGCCGGCGTCGAAGTGTGGGCGCAGACAGCGGCAACCTGTGGCAGTAGCAGCATGCCTGATTCAGCCAGAGAGATCGGTTGTGTCAGTTTTTCAGGCAGTCCCAGAGAATTAGCGGGTCATTTGGTACAGCACGCTAAAACATTTATGAATAACAGCAATCATGCACTGACGTGAAAGGTTAACCATAATGGCAAGAGTCAATGAAGAAGTTGCAAGTTTATTAGTGCCAATGGTGGCACGGCCCATGCTGGTGCCCAATGTCACGGTGGCAGAAATTGTGAATTGGCAGGCACCAGAGCCTCGTGAAAATGATCCGGCATGGATGTTGGGCATGCTCAACTGGCGAGGTGTAGATATTCCGTTGGTGTCATTGGAATTAATGAATGATCCGCAAGACCATGAAGCGGCCAGTGGAGCGCGTATTGCGGTACTTAACGGTGTTGGTAAAACCAAACAGGACTTTTATGCCGTTTGTGTTCAGGGTATTCCACGGCTGGTGCGTGTTTATCCCCTGGATGTTGGTGCAGAAGAACAGGATCAGGCCCCGGCATTTGATATGGCAATCACAGTGAACGGCGAAAAAGCAGTGATTCCCGACCTCGATTATGTGGAAGAACAAATCGAGGCGCTGCTGTAAAACTTCTAAAAATCACCCCATTGCTGTTGCAGCAGGCTGATCGCAACCACCGGGGCAGTCTCGGTACGAAAAACCCTTGGGCCGATGGCCGTGGCAGTAAAACCGGCGTTATCGGCAGCGGTGATCTCTTCAGGCGCAAACCCCCCTTCGGGGCCAATGGCAATGCAGATACCTTCGGGTTTTTCCCTGCAAAGTAACTCATTCAAAGGGGTTTCACCGGGGTGCAGTATCCATTTTAAAGGTTGTTTAACCTGTTCGAACCAGCTGCTGGCCTGTTGCGGGGTGTTCAGTTTGGGCGGAAGGTTCAGCCCGCATTGTTCGCAGGCGCTGATAATCTGATGTTGCCATTGCTGCATGCGTTTATCTAACCGGGGGCCGCTGAGTTTTACCTCGCAGCGCAGCGAAAATAACGGCGTGATTTCACTGACCCCCAGCTCCACCGCTTTTTGCAGCGCGTAATCCATGCGTTCTCCACGGGAAATCACTTGGCCCAGGTGAATCGGCAACGGTGAAGCGTAGTTTTCGGGATTAAAATGGTCAATGCTGACGCAGACGCTTTTTTTGCTGGCTTCCACAAGGGTGGCCAGGTATTCGCCACCTTCGCCATTGAACAGGCATACCTGCTGCCCCGGCTGCATCCGCAGTACGCGCCCGACATGGGCGGCACCGCTGGCATCAAGCTGGATTTTACTGCCTGCTTCAAAAGCATAGGGCTGGTAAATTCTGGGTATACGCATCGGGGTTTTGCTAATCGCTAGTGGCGATATTAATGCCATCCCAGGCGACTTTCACCAGGTGGACGATTTCTTCATCAGTAATGATATAGGGTGGCATAAAGTAGGTAACATTACCTAGCGGGCGCAACATGGCCTGATTTTTCAATGCGTGTTCAAAAACTTTTAAACCGCGTCTTTCTTTCCAGTCATAGGGGGTGCGATTGGCTTTATCCTTCACCATTTCGATGGCTAGTATGGTGCCGGTCTGGCGTACCTCGGCCACATGGGGGTGATCAACAAAATGCTCGGTGGCAGTGGCCAGCTTTTGGATAAGCGCCTGGTTGTTTTCAATCACTTTGTCGTTTTCAAAAATCGACAGCGTTGCCAGCGCAGCGGCACAGCCAATGGGGTTTCCGGTAAAACTGTGGGAGTGTAAAAAGGCTTTCAGGGTTGAGTAATCATCGTAAAAAGCCTGGTAAATCTTATCGTGGGTCAGCACCGTGGAAAGTGGTAGATAACCACCGGTTAAACCTTTCGACAAACACATAAAGTCAGGGGTAATGTCGGCCTGTTCGCAGGCAAACAGAGTGCCTGTGCGGCCAAAGCCAACGGCAATTTCATCGGCAATCAGGTGAATGTTGTATTCATCACAGGCTTCACGCAATTTCGTTAAATAAACCGGGTGGTACATGCGCATGTTACCGGCACATTGCACCAATGGCTCAACAATAATGGCGGATACTTCTTCATGGTGTTGGGCAATTAATGCAGCGGCTTTTTCAAATTGTCGCAGGCTGTAATCGTGCCAGCTTTCGCCGCTTTCCCTTGCATAACAATCGGGGCTGGGCAGTACAATCGTATCTAACAACAGTGGCTGATAAACTTCTTTATACAGAGCGACATCGCCCACCGCGAGCGCAGCAATGGTTTCGCCATGATAGCTGTTGCCCAAACACATAAAGCGGGTTTTTTTCTGGTAGCCCATATTGCGCCAGTAATGAAAACTCATTTTCAGCGCGACTTCCACGGCGGACGATCCGTTATCGGCATAAAAGCAGCGGGACAAACCGGGTGGCGTAATGCTCACCAGTTTTTCAGACAGTTCAATAACCGCTTGGTGAGAAAAACCCGCTAAAATAACATGCTCAAGAGTGTTGATCTGTTCTTTAATCGCCTGGTTAATCACCGGGTTGCAATGACCAAACAGATTCACCCACCAGGAGCTGACCGCATCAATGTAGCGGTTGCCATCAAAATCTTCCAGCCATACTCCTTTGCCCTGTTTGATGGGAATTAATGGCAGGCGTTCGTGATCTTTCATTTGTGTGCAGGGATGCCATAGATACTTTAAATCCCTTTCCATTAAGCTTTGGTTGCTGGTCATGGTAACCTCTTTGAAAATTAACGAACGTTGGTTTGTCGATGGCGACGGCAATTCGTGTCAGCAGTTCAGGTTGCGCCAAATGGACAACGAAGGATTTAACTGATTCATGGTGTAGAAATGCAACCCGGGGGCACCCAGGGCGAGTACTTCTTCACACAGGCTGGTAACCACTTCTTCGCCGAATTGCCTGATGCTTTCAAGATCATTTTGATAGGCTTCCAGGCGCATGCGAATCCATCGGGGTACTTCAGCCCCACAGCTATTGGAAAAGCGCATCAGGTTTTCGTAGTTGATAATAGGCATAATGCCAGCCACGATAGGAATATCAATCCCCATTTTTTCACAACTGTCGACAAAAAACTTATAGGCGTCAATGTTATAAAAATATTGAGTAATAGCGCTGTCGGCACCGGCTTCTACTTTTGTTTTAAAGGCTTGTAGATCAGCGTGCATATTCGCTGCCTGCGGGTGCATTTCCGGGTAGGCAGCAACTTCCAGGTGAAAGTGATCGCCGCTTTCTTCACGAATAAAAGTCACCAGATCGCTGGCGTATTTCAACTCGCCGAGTGATGCGCCCATACCGGATGGCAGATCACCGCGCAGGGCAACGATGCGTTTAATGCCTTTGCTTTTGTAGTCGTTGATCAGTTCGCGCAATTCTTCTTTGGTATCGCCAACACATGATAAGTGTGGTGCGGTTTCGATGCCTGTTTGATTTTGGGTTTCAATAACGGTTTCGCGGGTGCGGTCTCTGGTGGAGCCACCGGCACCGTATGTCACCGAGAAAAAATTTGGATTTACTTTAGAGAACTCTTCCCGGATTGTTTTGAGTTTTTTTATCCCGGCTTCGATTTTTGGCGGGAAAAACTCAAAGCTAATATTTTTGGTATTTTCGGTTGACGTATTCATGGTGAGTATCTTGAACTTAAAGTGTTGTTTTTTGCTACGCTTATGGTTTTTGTTGCAAGCTTATGTTTGTGACATAGCTATAAGCATTAAAAGCGTGGCTACAGGGGGCGCAGCGCGTTTTGTAACTGCCCCCTTAGCCGCTTTACCTTATTAATATTTATAGCTATCTGGCTTATAAGGCCCGGCAACCGGCACATTGATATAGTCAGCTTGTTCCTGAGTCATTTGCGTAATCACACCGCCAAAGCCTTCAACCATATCCCGTGCAACTTCTTCATCCAGTCGCTTGGGTAGCACTTTAACATATAGATTGGTTGGTTTGGCCTCTTCCGGAAGATCCGCAAACTTGCGTTCCCATAAATACATCTGCGCCAGTACCTGGTTGGCAAAAGAGCCATCCATAATCCGTGAAGGGTGGCCCGTCGCATTACCAAGGTTAACCAAACGGCCTTCGGAAAGCAGAATCAAATGATCGTTGTTCGCCTGGTTTTTCGACTTGTTCCTATAAATCTTATGAACCTGCGGCTTCACTTCTTCCCATTCCCAGTGCTCACGCATATAGGCGGTATCAATTTCGCTGTCGAAATGCCCGATATTACACACCACTGCGCCGCTCTTTAAGGATTGCAACATGGGCGCATCACAAACGTTGACATTACCCGTGGTGGTTACTACCAAATCAGTGGTGCCCAGCAAGGTTTTATCAATGCTTTCCAGGCCTTTATTAATGCCGTTAATGTAAGGCGAAACCACTTCAAAGCCATCCATGCAGGCTTGCATGGCACAGATAGGATCAATTTCAGTGACTTTAACAATCATGCCTTCCTGACGCAGTGAAGCGGCAGAACCCTTACCCACATCACCATAACCAACAACCAGTGCTTTCTTGCCTGCCAGTAAATGGTCGGTGCCTCGTTTAATTGCATCATTAAGTGAATGGCGGCAACCGTATTTGTTATCGTTCTTTGATTTGGTGACGGCATCGTTCACATTAATTGCAGGTACTTTTAACGAACCTTCTTCGAACATTTCCAGTAAACGGTGAACGCCGGTGGTGGTTTCTTCAGAAATACCGTGGCAGTTGCCCAGCACATCGGTGTGTTTTTCGTGAAGAACCTGGGTTAAATCGCCACCATCATCAAGAATCATGTTGGCACCCCAGTCTTTGCCATCTTTAACAATGGTTTGTTCAATGCACCACCAGAACTCTTCTTCGGTTTCACCTTTCCAGGCAAATACCGGGATACCTGCCGCTGCAATGGCTGCTGCTGCATGGTCCTGGGTAGAAAAAATATTGCAGGAAGACCAACGCACTTCGGCACCCAGTTCAACTAGGGTTTCAATTAACACTGCCGTTTGAATGGTCATGTGAATGCAGCCCATGATTCGGGCATCTTTTAATGGCTGTTGTGCTTTGTATTTTTTTCGTAATGCCATCAGTGCTGGCATTTCGCCTTCGGCGATTTCAATTTCTTTACGGCCCCAGTCAGCTAATGACATATCCGCTACTTTGTAATCTGAAAAGTTTTGATTTTGTGCAGTGCTCATGTTGTGTTCCTCTTTTGTTCGGGTTAGCAGCGGTAATAATTACAGGTTGGCATCGGCGCGTAGTGCTTCGGCTTTATCGGTGGCTTCCCAGGTGAAGTCAGGCTCTTCCCGGCCAAAGTGTCCATAAGCAGCTGTATTGCGATAAATCGGGCGGCACAGATCCAGCATTTCAATAATGCCCCGTGGACGCAGATCAAAGTGTTGGCGAACCAGCTCCGCAATTTCTGCTTCGGCAATTTTATTGGTGCCAAACGTGTTAACAGAAACCGATGTGGGTTCGGCCACGCCAATGGCGTAAGAGACTTGAATTTCACAGCGTTCTGCCAAGCCCGCCGCGACAATATTTTTTGCCACATAGCGGCCAGCGTAGGCAGCGGAGCGGTCTACTTTTGATGGGTCTTTACCTGAAAATGCACCACCGCCATGACGCGCGGCACCGCCGTAGGTATCAACAATAATCTTGCGGCCAGTTAAACCACAATCCCCCACTGGGCCACCGATAATAAACTGGCCTGTCGGGTTTAAATGGTACTTGGTGTCGGCATGCAGCCATTCAGCAGGCAGTACCGGTTTGATGATTTCTTCCAATACGGCTTCTTGTAAATCTTTTAATTTAATATCGGGATCGTGTTGCGTTGAAAGTACCACCGCATCTACTGCCACCGGTTTGCCATCTTCATAGCGAAGCGTCACCTGACTTTTTGCATCGGGGCGTAACCAGCTCAGCACATTGTTTTTTCTTAAGTAAGCCTGGCGTTGTACTAAGCGGTGCGAGTAGTAAACGGCTGCCGGCATTAATACTTCAGTTTCGTTGGTGGCATAACCGAACATTAAACCCTGATCACCGGCACCCAGATCTTTTTGTTCGCCTTCATCAACACCCATGGCAATATCACTGGATTGTTTGCCGATGGCGTTTAGCACCGCACAGGATGCACCATCAAAACCAACATCGGAACTGTTGTAGCCAATATCTAAAATTACTTCGCGCACAATATCTTCTAAATCTACATAAGTGTTGGTGCGCACTTCTCCGGCTACCACCACCATGCCGGTTTTTACCATGGTTTCGACTGCTACCCGGGCGTGAGAGTCGTCTTGAATAATGGCATCCAGAATGGCGTCAGAAATCTGGTCGGCCATTTTATCCGGGTGGCCTTCAGAGACAGATTCTGAGGTAAAAAGAGAGTATTCGCTCATGGCTTTTCCTTTAAATAATCAATTCAGTTAATAACGTGACTTTTTAAAACAGTGTTTGGTTTTTCGTAACGGTGTATTTGAATCTGAAAACCGTTACGTAAACCTAAATATAAAGATTCGTTTTCTTCCAGGCCGGCGGCGTTAGCCCAACGGGTCAGGTCTTCGGATTCAAACCCTAACCATAAGTCACCGCAGTTTTCTTTCGCCCATGCCTGATCATGGTGGCATAAGTCAGTGACCACCATAGAACCACCGCTTTTTAATAATGCGGCGCTGTCAATAAACACATCAGCAGGCGATGGCACATGGTGCAGCACCATATTGCAGACAATGTGGTTGGGTTGTGCGTGGGCTTTAATGGCGGTTTGAGTGTCGCCTAATAAAAATTTAATGTTGTTTAATTTTTGCTGTTGCGAAAGCTGTTGTGCCTGTTCCAGCATTTCTTCAGAGATATCCAGCGCGGTGATGGATTTAAAATGTTGATGTATCAATGTTAAAAACTCACCGCTTCCGGAGCCAATTTCCAATAATTGATCCGATGGTTGCGGCTGTGCTTTTAATAATAAATCCCGCGCACTTTCAGCGTACTGATCAAAGGTGGCAATTAAATCCTGTTTGGCGCGAAAAGCTTCGGCGTGTTTATTAAAAAAAGCGCGGGCTACTTCTGCCCGTTGTTGTTTAACCTGTTGAATGCGAGCCTGGACGGTATCGTCCAGTGGCAGTTGATCAATCACCTGAAACAATGATGCCAGTAATTGCCCTTGGGGCAGGTGTTCGTTGCCCAGGGAGCGGCGATAAAAGATAGAATTACCTTCGCGGCGGGTGGTTACAACACCCGCTTTGGCCAGCACTTTAAGGTGGTGACTCATGCCGGATTGCTTGGCGGAAAAAATATCGCACAGTTCTAATACACCAAAGGAATCGGTGCTTAAGGCACGCAAAATTCGCAGGCGCAATGGGTCGCTACTGCTTTTGTTCAGCGCGGCAATGGCCTGGAGTTGGTGTTCAGCGGTGATGCCGTTGGGCGCTGGTGTCAAAAGGGCTTTTCCATTTTCTCTGCAAATATCCGCAAAGTGTAGCAGGCAAATAAATCTATATCAAAACATCTTGATATAGATTGTCTGATGAGACAAAAAGCCAAAAAAAGCAGGGATTCAGTTTGATGCTGGCGGTCAGGTAAGAGACAATAGCGCCGGTGCCGCGCCCAGGCTTGTTGCGCCTGCCATTTATCTGCAAATCGTGTTTGCAAATGCTGGCTACCGAACAAGCCCCGGCAGGCGTTAATCACTTTATTATGTTAACTGATTTATTGAGGAGCCTGCCCGCTCATGTCAACCCGCCGTGACCTCGCCAATGCTATCCGCGCCCTAAGTATGGATGCCGTTCAAAAAGCTAAATCCGGGCATCCGGGAGCCCCTATGGGAATGGCTGATATTGCCCAGGTGTTGTGGTGTGATTACCTGGATCACAACCCTGCCAACCCTGACTGGAGCAACCGTGATCGGTTTGTGCTCTCTAATGGTCATGGCTCCATGCTGATTTATTCGTTGCTGCATTTAACCGGTTACGATGTATCTATTGATGATTTGAAAAACTTCCGCCAGTTACATGCTAAAACCGCAGGCCATCCTGAATACGGCTATTGCCCAGGTGTAGAAACCACCACAGGCCCACTGGGGCAGGGGATTGCCAATGCCGTTGGTATGGCGATTGCCGAAAAAACCCTTGCGGCACAGTTTAACCGCCCCGGCTTCGATATTGTTGATCACAATACCTACGTGTTCATGGGCGATGGCTGCATGATGGAAGGTATTTCCCACGAAGTATGCTCGCTGGCCGGTACTTTGGGCCTGGGTAAACTGGTTGTGTTTTACGACGACAACGGCATTTCCATTGATGGCGAAGTGGAAGGCTGGTTCAGCGACGATACGCCCAAACGCTTTGAATCCTACGGCTGGCAGGTGATTCCCAATGTCGATGGCCACGACAGCGAACAAATTCGGGCTGCCATCGAAATGGCCAATATTAATGATGATCGCCCAACCCTGATTTGCTGCAAAACCATTATTGGTTTTGGTTCTCCCAACAAGCAGGGCAAGGAAGATTGCCACGGTGCGCCTTTGGGTGAAGAAGAAATTGCGCTGGCACGCAAACAGCTTGGCTGGGAGCATGAGCCTTTTGTCATTCCCGAATCAGTGCAGGCGGGCTGGGATGCAACCGCCAAAGGTGCGCAACTGGAAGAGCGCTGGAACCAGCTGTTCAGCCGTTACCGTGAGCAATTCCCGGAACTGGCAGCAGAATACCAGCGACGCATGAACAACGAGCTGCCAGCCGACTGGGCGGCAGCTTCGCAGGCTTATATCGAAGATCTGCAAGCCAACGGTGGCAAAGTCGCCACGCGCAAAGCCTCACAAAATGCCCTGAATGCCTTTGGCCCGAAACTTCCTGAACTGCTCGGCGGTTCTGCTGATCTGGCCGGATCTAACCTGACCTTGTGGAGCGGCGCAAAAGGTATCAGTGCCGACGATGCCGCAGGCAATTACCTGTTCTGGGGCGTGCGCGAATTCGGCATGACCGCCTGTATGAATGGTATTGCCCTGCACGGTGGCTTTATTACCTACGGAGCCACCTTCCTGGTGTTTATGGAGTATGCCCGTAACGCCATGCGTATGGCTGCCTTGATGAAACAGCAAAACATTCAGGTTTATACCCACGATTCTATCGGCCTGGGTGAAGATGGCCCTACCCATCAGCCGATTGAGCAGGTGGCCAACCTGCGGTTAACGCCGAATATGTCGGTATGGCGGCCTTGCGATGATGTCGAAACAGCCGTTGCCTGGAAAGCCGCAGTCGAGAAAAAAGACGGCCCTACCAGCCTGATTCTTTCCCGCCAGGGCCTGGAGCATAAAGATCGTTCAGCCCAGCAGTTGGCCGACGTTGCCAGGGGCGGTTATGTGTTAAAACCCTTTGCAGCTGGGGCTCAGGATGCGATTTTGATTGCCACCGGCTCTGAAGTGGAGCTGGCTTGTCAGGCCGCCGATGTGCTGGCAGCCAAGGGTAAAAATGTTGCAGTGGTTTCCATGCCCTGTGTTGATGCCTTCCTGGCGCAGGATGCTGCCTACCAGGAGAGCGTATTACCCGCTGCGGTGAGTGCGCGGGTGGCGGTGGAAGCTGGTATTGCTGATTACTGGTATCGCTTTGTGGGCCTGCAAGGGGCAGTGGTTGGTATGACCAGCTTCGGCGAATCCGCACCCGGCGATGTGTTGTTTGAGCATTTTGGCTTTACCGTCGAAAACGTGGTGAGCACTGTCGAGGGCGTTTTAGCTGAATAAAGCTGACTGAACATGACCTTGAGAGTTGCTATAAACGGCTATGGCCGCATTGGTCGCAATCTGTTGCGGGCTTTTTACGAAGATGCCGCCAACTGTGAATGCGCCGGTGGCCATAAAGCCCACAATTTCGAGATTGTGGCGATTAATGATGTGGGCTCGGCAGAATCACTGCTGCATTTAACCCGCTATGACACCACCCACGGCGCGTTTCGTGGCGATATAACGCTTGTTGAGCAAGCAGGCCAGGAATATTTAGCGGTTAACAGTGGCGCACAGGGTGGTGGTGATCAATCCGGCGACTACCAAAGCGCTGACAGCCGGGTTGCTGTTTACCATCACGCATCACCGGCTGATTGCCCCTGGGCAGAGCTGAACATTGATGTGGTGCTGGAATGCACTGGCCTGTTTCGTGCCAAAGCAGAAGCAGCACAGCACCTTCAAGCCGGTGCAAAGGCGGTGGTGATTGGTGCGGTCAGCTTTGATGAGGTTGATAACACCATTGTTTATGGGGTGAACCACGAAAGTTATTCGGCTGATCAACACATTATTTCAAATGCCTCCTGTACTACCCATTGTATTGCGCCTTTACTTAAAATGTTCGATCAGCAATGGGGTATCAAAGAAGTCTTAATGACAGAAATTCATCCCTATACCAGCGACCAGTCGCTGCTGGATAAAACCCATCGGGATTTAAGGCGTGCACGGGCCGGGGCGCAAAACCTGATTCCCACCACCAGCAGCAGTATTGGGGCAGTGCAAAAAGTATTGCCACAGCTACAGGGAAAAATTGATGGCTATTCCATGCGGGTGCCCACCATTAATGTGGCTGCGGTCGATTTAACTCTGCGTTTCGAAACGCCCTGTACGGTGGAAGACATCAATGCCCTGGTGTCGCAGCAGGCCGCTGAACAATGGCAGGGTATTGTCGGTTATTGTGCAGAGCCGTTGGTGTCGTCGGATTTTATTCATCGTGCAGAGTCGGCGATTTTTGATGCCACCCAAACAAAAGCTTTGGGAGAACTGTGCAAGATAACCGCCTGGTACGACAATGAATGGGGTTATACCCAACGGCTTATTGATCTGCTGGATTTTATGGCCATGCAATGACCCTGTGCAACGGTCACTTATATAAAGGCCACAGATATAACGGCCATTACAGGGAAAAGGGCAGATCAAAGGATAGAGTAAAGGAATTTTGAGGTTAAACACGTATTTAGGAGTGCATTATGAGCGTAATTAAAATGACTGATCTGGATTTGTCTGGCAAGCGAGTCCTTATCCGCGAAGATCTTAACGTGCCGGTTAAAAACGGCAAAGTCACCAGCGACGCGCGTATTCAGGCATCATTGCCTACTATCAAGCACGCGCTGGATGCGGGTGCCAAAGTGATGGTGATGTCGCACCTTGGCCGCCCCACCGAAGGCGAATACGATGAAGCCTTTTCGTTACAACCGGTTGCTTCTCATTTAAGTGGCCTGTTAGGAAAAGACGTGCGCCTGGTGAAAGACTGGCTCGACGGCGTTGAGGTACAGGATGGCGAAGTGGTGCTGTGCGAAAATGTCCGCTTTAACGTTGGCGAGAAAAAAGACGACGAAGCGCTGGCGAAAAAAATGGCTGCACTTTGCGATATTTACGTGATGGATGCCTTTGGCACTGCCCACCGGGCACAGGCTTCCACCCATGGTGTTGCCCGATTTGCCACAGTAGCCTGCGCCGGCCCGTTGCTGGCCAATGAGCTAGATGCACTGGCAAAAGCCGTTAAAGATCCGGCCAAGCCCGTTGTTGCCATTGTTGGCGGCTCAAAAGTGTCTACCAAACTCACCGTGCTGGAAACCTTGTCGGATGTGGTTGATCAGCTGATTGTGGGTGGCGGTATTGCGAACACCTTTTTAGCCGCTGCCGGTAAGCCGGTGGGCAAGTCGCTTTATGAAAAAGATCTGATCCCCAATGCCAAGGCATTGATGGAAAAAACTCATATTCCGTTACCCACCGATGTGGTCACCGGGAAAGAATTCTCTGAAACAGCCGCTGCTGAAACCAAATCTGCCGATGATGTGGCAGAAGACGATATGATTTTCGACATCGGCCCCGACAGTGCGCAAGAACTGTCTGCGATTCTTGCCAATGCCAAAACCATTGTCTGGAATGGCCCGGTTGGCGTGTTCGAATTCGACCAGTTTGGCGCAGGCACCAAATCCTTGTCGTTGGCGATTGCCGACAGTGATGCGTTTTCTATCGCCGGTGGTGGCGACACCCTGGCAGCCGTTGACAAATTCGAGATTAAAGACAAAGTTTCTTATATCTCGACCGGTGGCGGCGCGTTTTTGGAATTCCTTG
>PDWJ01004755.1_pt1 | contig 21980 bp, 24 predicted proteins | sample 1430881 | NCBI WGS metagenome assembly PDWJ01 (sample SAMN01162460, study PRJNA174530) | Oral metagenome, whole genome shotgun sequencing project. | biome: Marine environment; feature: Marine mammal; material: Swab sample of the gingival sulcus; isolation source: swab sample of gingival sulcus... | reverse complement strand
ACGCAAATGAAATCCAGCTCTGGTGGTGCGTCTGGAGCGATGGTAACACCGGTAAATATGCTCGGTTATACGATTTGGGTTTTGAGGAAGTGAATTCATGAGTAATGAAACCAATAAGGCTTGGAACCTGAAGCCCGGTGATGGGCTTCAATATGCCTGTTCGTCATTTACGATTAACGAGGGACAGTATGCTGAGATAGCTGCATTGAATCTGTGCGGTGATGAAAAGATTTTTGTGATAAAAATCATTCGCCCGCCTTTATGTTCAGACATGGATGCTATTGGTGTAATCACGCCAGATTGCTGTGGTGTAAAGGCAGCCCTGACAAGAAGCAATAGCATTGGCCGGATTGGTGAGTTTGGCGAATATATTGTGGCGCGTGAGGTTGACAAGCGATCACAAGAGCCTTTTTCGCCACAAGCTGATGTTAGGGTGACACGGTTCACTTTGAAAAAAGGCATGGCCCCTCTTGAAAATAAAGGGTTTTGCCCTTGTTGACTTCTACTTCCTCCTTGTAGAGCTTTGGCGGCAATATTGCCGCCTTCTTTTTGGGTAAAGAAATGAATGAAAAAGATGTTGTGAATCGCATGTCCGCCATTCCGGGCATTGTAGAATATCTGCAAGCCTATGCTGATGCCTATAAAGATCAGACCTATGAAGCCGTATTATCTGGCAATCAGATTCGGTCTATTCAGGGTGCAGCATTGGCCGAGTATTTTCAGAATCTCAAGGCAGAGATTTTGGAAATAATTTCAGAAGCTAAGTCGAAACCATGACAAATGCGACGGACAGATTACTGAGCCGTTTCATTTGAGCAAAAGGAGCGGATAGTTATATGCCTGACGAAAATGAATTTGATGTAAGTGCTGCGTTATCGCAACGTGATAAAAAAATCGCAGAGCTGATGTCAAAGCTGGAAGAATCCGAAAAAACCCGTGCGCAACTTGAAACCCGGCATGGCGAATTAGAGGGGCGTTTTAAGGATGTTGAGGCTTTTTATAAGGCACAACAGCAGGAACAGGAACAGCGCAAACAAGCAGGCAAATGGGAGCTGACAGACGACGATCTGAAAGATGGTTACTTAACCGAGTCCGGGGCAGCAAAAGTTGCAAGGCGCGAGCAGCAGGATCTGCTTGGGAAGATGCAACAGATGATTGCCGAATCCGGGGAAACGGCAAGTCCGGCCATGCAAAAACTGATCGAAGGGCTATCAGCAAAAATTGACAATCTTCAGAACCAGACCATTGATACTTCTTTGGGTTTATCGGCGCGGTATCAGGACGAGGAGTTTAGGAAGTGGGCTAACGAGAACCGCTACTCCCCGTTTGATCCTGACTCGCCGACACTGGCAGAACGGTTTGATGAATTGGCAAAGCAAGGTGATATGCGTGGAATGCGCTCTATTCTGGATGCGTATGACCGGCAGAACCGCGGCGCGACTTCATCAATCATGCCGGATGCACGCGGAAAGCAGCTTTCACCTGAAAAGAAAAAGCTGAACGATAAAATCAAGGAAGTGGAATCTGAGATCAAGGCAGCTTTAAAAGCCAGAGATTTCAAAAAGGGGCGGGAGCTGAATCGTCAATTGGATGATCTGTATAAACAATTGAGATAAGACCATGCCATTAGAACATATGGGTACGTCTTATGGTTCTGCTGCATCAGCAGGCCATCAGGCGATCATGAACGAGTTTAACGAAGGTCAGCGTACTAAGTACTTGAACCGGACAATCTGGAAGCATCGCTGCGAAAGCAATCTGGCGCGTATTTCAGACCAAAGCTGGTTTGATCAGCTGGATGACATGAACTGCCAGGATGAACTGATTTACAAGTTACAGCCGACAGGTATCAGAATCTCTGCGATGTCGTCTTACAATCAGTTATTGAAATCCCATGTCCCGACACAGACAACCATGCGGATGAATTTCGGCGAATGGACTTACAGCCAATGGAAGTTTTCCAAGATGGAAATGGCTGAAAAGTGTGACGTTAATGACTACATGGATGATCTGGACGAAGCGTGGCGGCGTGTGTACGACGATTATATCGAAAAGCTGGCACTGCTGCGCATGAGTTGTGTATCTTCCTGCTGGAGTGGTGAGTGTGCCAATGTTGGTATTCCAAAGTCCTCACCAACCAATCCTATCAGGATTGACAAGACCAATTCGCACCAGTTGTTTACCCGCTCTGATCAGATGAAGAAAAGCATCTGTGATGATCGTGGATTCTTTATGACCTGGCCGCGTTGTGAGCTGGATGTTCTGTCGGAAAACGAAACGCTGGCAAAGAAGTTTGAGGGTTGTTGTAGCGGCAATTCACCTGATCTGACCGGCGAGATTCCCAAGTTTGGTTCCCGTACCGGGCTGGAGTTATCGGATCATGTTCCATATACCACCTGTGCAGATGGTAGTCGTGTTTATGCTGTTACTCATGCACCTTACGGTTCATTCGGTTATGCGGCGATTCTGGCTGAATCTGAGGTGGTTGATTCAAGCTCTATCGAAGACCACTGGTCACGTATTCACCGGATGATTTCCCGCTTTGGAATGGTGGTTCCAGTGCCTTGGGATTACACCACTCACTATATCCGCATCAAACGTGAAATGATGCCACTGGAAATCTGCTAAGGAGGTGTTGAAATGAGTGTTTATGATAGTTACGCACCTTCTACCAAGTATCATCGCTATGGTCGACAGGGGCAGCCTGCTGCTCCTGCCAACATCCATGAGATTGAGCCTGATGGTTATCTGGAGGTGCCAGTTCGCACAGTGCCGTGGGAATGGTTTGGTTGTATTGATAAATGCGGCAAGCAATATAAAGACCTGCAAAACATGATTGCCAATAATGGTGACACGGCAGTGGGTCTGTTTTTTGAGGTGGCTGTTACGCCAAACAAGGTTGAGCTGGATCATATCTGGTGGGAGTCCATGACCGCCGTTCCAGGGCTGAAAATCAGTCTGACCGCGCATGACCTTTATGGTGAAGAGCTTTGGAAGGTTGATGAAATTGACCTGTCTGAAGACCCTAAAGGCGGGGCTGCTGGTTGCAGCAACTGCGCAAAGGGCGAGGACACCTTCTGCAAGCATCGTTTTGACAATAGTGAAGACAAGATGCTGATGGGTCGCTGCAATGCTGCCATTGTACGAATCACTATTCTGGAAGAGCCTGAAGGTGGTTTGTTGGGTTCTGACTGTAATCAAATGCCAACAGTCATGTTCCGTGGCGGGCTGGGTTATCGTTCTTTCTGTAATCAGCGCAATATTGTCCATGATGATTGTGCAGGCGACCTGAGCTGTCTGGATCATTGCAATGATGTGGATAAGTGGAACGATAGCAAGCGTAAGAAGGAGCTTGGCCTATGAATCAGGGAAGTCAACTTGACATCCCTCTCTCTGAGAATCCGGTGGTTTTTGGCTACCGGACTTCTCAGGGCGCAGAGGAAAATATCCAGGTGCTGACCGGCGACTTTGCCGCGTTTCAGGCCAGTGCCGCAGGTGAGTCCAGCGGCATTCGGGTTATCCCGCAGGATGAGTGGGAGCTGCATGGCTATGAGGTGCGTGAGTTTGAAGGTCAGCAGGTTCTACACAACATCTTTGATTACACTGAGGTCAAGCTAAAGCAGCGTAAACAGCGTGAACAGAAACTCTCTGAGGCTGCACCGGATGTTGTCGGGGAGCTGAAAGCCGAGAACCGGCAAATGAAGGTTCAGCTGGATCGTGTGCTGGCACTGCTTGAGAAGGCGACAGGTGGCTCACCGGACGTTCTAAAGGCCGAGGAAGTAGAGGCATCGGCAAAACAGAATGAAACCGAGGAGCTGAAAGCGCTTGCGGAAGTTGCGCCAAAAGAATGTAAGCCTGCTCAGCGCAGAAAGCCGGGGCCTAAACCCAAGGCTGCTTGATGGCTGATTGCACTGGATTGTTATGCTCAAAGGATTCTCTCTTGTCAATAATGAGAGAGAATCTGGGTGATTGTGATAAACCGTACACCTGGTCAGATAACTATCTGAACACTGCAATCCAGCTGGCTATTTCAAAAGTGGTAGGCTCCAACAAAGAGGAGTTTACCGTTGTCAAAGACGTTACCCTTAAAAACGGCGAGTGCATCCAGTCGGTTTGCGATGTGTGTGAGGGTATTGTTGATTTCCCTGCGAATGTCAATGGCAACTGTGCGCCTCCAAAGGAGGAGGTTAATGATACCGACCTGTGGTTGAGCAAAATGTACGGTTCGGTCTGTCCGAATGAGCAGGATGCCTACGAGATCAAATCCATTGAGATTATTGGTGATGGCGGTTGCCAGTTCCGGGTAACACCTGCTGTCCCTGATGATGGCGTTTACACGCTGCCTGTTGCTTGTGTTGAATCTCCTTGCATTGATGACGAAATACCACCGGCTTTATGCCGGCATTGGACTGAGGTGTTTTATCTGTCAATGGGCGTGGCTTATATGCTGGAAGATGACCGGGATACGCTGGGTAAGGCACAGATATGGTTTGATCTGTATTTCAAGATGGTTCAGGTTGAGCGTGAAGCTGACCGTGATGTCTTTGTGAAAAGCATCAAATTCGGCACCAGGGTAAATACTGATGATGAATGAGTATTTTGAAACTTCACCCATATCCGACTTGCGCCCCGCTATTGCTTACCACTACACAGACATGGCTATGGGTGTGCTGGATTATTATCTGCGCGAAGCGGCTATTCGGTTTGCGCGTAAGACAAAGATCCTTCGCAGAACGATCCGATTTGATTACCAGAAAGGGGTCAATGATTACATCCTTGATGACCTGCCAGATGGCTACATCCTTCACGAGATCAGTGAAGCAAGGGTTGATGGTCAGTGCATCGAGCCGGTGTGTGGCCGCTGCGGGTGTGTGGCTGGCAAATACAAGCATCACGCAGGAAAACTTGAAATCTGTTACGGCGAAGGCTGTGAGGTTGAAGTTGATGTTATCGTGATGCCATCACGGTCTACCTGTTATATGGATGCCGACATTATCAACCAGTGGGGTGACGTGATTGCCAGTGGCGCAAACGCCAAGCTGATGATGAGCAATGATAAGCGTTGGCAAAATATTGGCCTAGCAAGGCAGGAAGAAATTTCATTTTTGCGCGGCATTGAAGAGGCTCAGTTACATGTTCAGCGTGGCGCAGTAACGGATAAGGTTTGGCATGCTCCGACAAATTCAGATTACCAGGGCTACAACGTCTGTTCAGGTCAGCGTTATACGCCAGGACAGTCAGCTTTCAGCGTCTTTGGTTCGTAGGGGTGATCCGTCAGTGTCGGCTTGTCTGCCGATTGATTGTGATAACACTTGTGAGGATTTAGCCACTTTTTGCGTGACTGATGATGTGCATATGTTGCCGTTTGGTCTGTATGAGCTGGTTATTAAATCCGGTAACTGTATCTGTGGAACCTTTCCCGTGAATATTCCTAAATGCCTGGTTGCTGAGGCGAGTGCTTGCGATTGCAATGACAAGGTTTGCCTGCCGCCACGGGATTGCACTACCACCAATCCTGAAGATGGATGCACTAAAGAGCAGGATGTTTGCGATTTCCTGAAACGTGATTGCGGCAACAAGGTCGGCGAACATAAGCTCGAACTGGACTGGAGAATTACCGCACGATGAAATGTAGAGAATGCAAAAAAAACAACAAAGACGACGCTCAAAGCGAGACGGTTTGCCAGTGCTGTGTTCTAAAGCTGCAAAGTGACTCTTTGACAATCACAGATGTTCCCGCTGAATCTGAGAGCCAGTGCCCAGGTTTTAAGATTGAGCTGCCTACTCCAGAACCGGAAAGTCAATGTACACCCGTTGAATGCCTGATGCCTTCTGACATTATTAAGCTGGAGCGCGGCGGCTGTGGCGAATCCAAAGTGTGCATTCAGATTACCGCAGAAAATCTCATTAAAGCGGTTAAACGCGCACTTGAGGAACCTGATGGGTGCCTGTAAATGCCGCGCATTGTTATAAAGCCAAACCAGGGTGAGAACCCGATAGCCGGATGGGGCAATGATGCTGGCTGGGCGGCCTGCGCCATCAACACCAAATTCTGGCATGGGCTATTACAACCCTTCCAATGCCCGAAGCTGCACTGCTGCCGTGATTTTGATATCAAGACCCTGTATTCACTAGACGAATGCGACTGTATTGCCTGGGATACAGAAGTTTCTATCGCTGATTGTTTCTGTGATTTTATTTTCTGGACAGATGATGGAAAACCGCAAATATCAACGCACGAGGAATTATGCGAGGGTGAAAGCTGCGATCTGGGAGTGCCCTGCCCCACTAATGCGCCGACGGTTAAATTTGCTAAATGTGTCGATGAGCGCGCACCTTGCATTGATGCGTGTGATACGGCTTACGATAAATGTAAGGCTGCGGCTGTTGCTGCCTGCGATGAATTACAGGCTGAGGTGGATGCACTCAGAGAGGCTTATGGCGAATGCCTGCGGTTAAAGGATTGCCCGGAAGAGGGTGAAGATCCCCCGGATGACTGTGGTGATGCACGCAAGGAATGGCAGGAAAAGCAGAACGAGTTAAACCGCTGTCTTCGCTGTCAGCAAGATGACCTGAGAGCTTGTCGTGAGACGCGAGATAGGTGCAAAGATGCCTGCCCGGAGGAATCCTGCTGCGATAAACAGTGCGTTCAGTTTGTTTACAGGTATGTGAATAAATACGGACAGCCGGGAGCGCCTAGCAAGCCCAGCACTATTCAGGAAATCGCTTTAAACTCAACCGATACTATCTCAATATCAGGCATTGAACGCCCTCCGGGTAATCACTGTATCACTCATGTTGAAATCTTCATGACGATTGCCGGTAACAAAACCGGGCTGGAAAATCCGGTAAAGCCTAACTCTGGCTTTATGAGCATGGGTGTTTATAGCTTTGCTGAATCGTTTGATATGGAATTGGGCGAGCCGGGGCTGGAACTGGATTCGTGGAACTATTTCCCCCCACCAGAAAACCTTGAAGGAATCCAGTGTACCGATATGGGCCTGGTTGGCTTTGAAGGCAAGAACATCTGGTACACAGAGCCTAATCAGCCGCATGCCTGGAGCAAGAAGAAGTGTCTGGATCACACCGTTAAGGGACTGAAATACTGGAATGGCATTCTGTTTGCAGCTACAGATTCATGGTTGTACCGGATGAACCTTTCTCAGGATGAAGGAAGTTATGAGTTTTCAGCACCGTTCCGCTACGGTGAACGGCCAATGCCTTTATTGAGTGACCAGCGCGGCATGTCGGCAGGACAGGCCGGGGTGTTTTATCCATCGGTGATGGGCGGCGTATTGGCAACCGAAGGCAGTGCCAGATACATTACCTCAAAGTTTGGCAAGGATGATTGGATGGGGTTGAATCCAAAAACCATGCAGACGGCGGTGTTTGATTATGGTGTAGGATTTTTCAGCTGCAATGCCAGCTATGTTTATGAATGGGGTGATGGTACGTTCGGCGAGCTGGAGGGCCACCTGTACCAGCTGCCGTTCAAACCGAATGCCGTATACACCGACAAGAATGGCATTTTGAATTATGCAGTCGGTAACAAGTGGTATAGATGGGATGCCTGCTACCGCTACAGGAATCCTTGCGACGATTGTGAGACGATCAGTATTGAATGCTGTCCTTACAAATGGGAAGGCGAGGAAGTTGTCTTTGATACACAGGCGCGATTGACGGCTGGTTTTATTGAGTTTGTACCGGGCACGGGTGATGTCACCCTGGAAATCTTTGAAGAGGATTACTTTGAAGAACCTATATACAAAAAGACCTTTAATGAAGGCACTGAAAGATGCAGAAAAAACAGGCTGTTCCGCAAGTATTTCAGGTTGCCCTCTTGCCGCGTAGAAGATCAAATATTTATCCGGCTCACTGGTTGCGCTCATGTGCGACAAGTGGTGCTGGGAACCTCAAGGAGTGCATTGCATGGCAGTACAGGCTAAAGATAAATCAACAACACTGAGATCCATTCTGGAAGATGCCTATCAGGTGGATGGCAAGCCGGTGATGAATGCGGTCTATGCCGGTGAGTATTTTGTTGGCCTGTACCAGAAATGGCAGGATGTCAGTGATGCTATCCCTTCAAAGAAAAACAAGGCGTGGCTGGACTTGATTGTTACCGGCATATTGGCAGGCGACGCCATGAATAATGCCGCGTTCACCAACGGGGTGGCTGATTTGATTGGACAGGTATCAAGAACCCTCTATAGCAATGAGAAGCGGGCGCTGTTCTATCAGTTCATTGTTTCACTGCTTTCCGGTGAAATCCTGAGTAATCCGTTTGTTCTGGAACATAAAGAGCGCATAGGGGCGGCTGTGCTGATGGATTGCCTGAATGAATCATCAAAGCGGGCGCTGGACGGGGCTGCGCGTGATGCGTCTGAAATAAATAAATGGCAGGTATTATCCATTATCGGGTTTATTGTGTCCGGCACCACAGCCGGGATGCGCATTCACACTAATCTAAAGGCCAGCTTTAGTCATGGGCATTAATGTCGATATTGATAATTGGGATGAGTACTTTGAGTGCGAACATGCCTATGAGAACAGCAAGCACAAGGTTAGCGGGCTGTTTGCACTGGCAGTCGGGGCCTTGTTGTTTCCCAAGTACCTGAAAAAGTACAAAGAGTCCATCCGGCGTTTAACGGAAATCTCCAACCGCCAACAAAATATTGCCTTACAGCAACAGGCACATTATCTGGATGTAACACATCCGCAGATGATTAAGGCGATTGAGTCAGCATTGAGCATGCCGTTACCCTCAAAAGAGGTGGATTGTTCCGAGTTCTCAGGTAAATCAGAAAAGCTGTTAGCCAAAGCCAAAGACTGGACAGTGCAAATGAATCGGCGATACATGGTCTGCAATGATTATGGTTGCGATAATGAGCTGGATGTCATTGCGGCTGAGGCGGCAGTTGATACCGGCTATGCGCGTTTCCAGCACAATATCAGGCGATGGGAGCGACGGGTGCAGCTTAAGAGAAAACTGGTACAAAAAGCATCCGCCGCCACACATCGGACACCTGCTGGCATTAACGAATTGTTTAATAATGCCGGTCAGATTTATTCACAGATATTCAATAATGCACAGACAAACCTATCTGGCGCAGTGGGGAATATCGGTTACGGGCTGGGAACCTTGGGCATCTGATATGGCTTGTGAAGTTGAGGGCGAAACAGGAATCTTTGGTGGGGTTATTCTGACTGACTGGCTGGCCCTGTTTCTCAATTTATGGCTGGCCTATGAAATGCTGGACGCTCAGGAAGAAGCCGAGGAACAACTGGAAGCCATTGCTGGTAATGCTTTAGATGCGGCTGAGGATCAGTTTGCGGCTTATATGAAGCTGCGCGGCTATGATCGGCAGGTGCATGACTTTATGAGCAACCAGCCCCTGTACAAGCCCTGCAATCGCGATACCCATGCGATACAAGCCAAGCGGGAGGCTACGCAGTTTATCAGGCAGGCAATGGGCAGCACATCGCGGTTTGATTGTGGTGTGCGTCAGCAGTCCATTAGGGCCGCTGCTAAAGCCTTTATCACCGGCACGATGGCGGAGCAGGAAACGCAGAATCATTTTGAGAAAGAGCTTGAGGATGCCTACCTTGAGAATCATTATGACGGAATTGTTAGCGCTGTAACCGGTTCCGATCCTGGTTCACTTGCCGGGGCTTTTGGCACATCAGCCGCGATATGGGCACAGCAGTATCAGAATGCCAGTAATCAGGCGGCTGGAGCCGTAGCCGGGGTCGGTTATTTCGGGGCTAATGCTATCGGCGGATTGTTCTCCGGCAACTCTGATAGCAACAGGTTTTCTGGTTACGGCAATGCCAGCCCGGTGACTCATTCTTTCTTTGCTTAAAACCTGTCAATTCCAGCCCTGTTTTTTCCATTGTTTTTGCTTTTGTTCGTCGGTCATGTTGCTGACAATCCAATACTCATGACTGCATCGCTGACACTTCAATAGCCAGTCACCTTCAAGAGATAACAGGATTTTTTTGTATTTGTGACCAATTAAGCGGCAAATAAGTTTTACCATCCGCGTATAACCTCAATAGGTATGTCTTTTTTCTGTAGTTCTTCAATAATAATCTCGCTCCACATGTTCTGTATACTGATAGGGGCTTCATTGTATCCAGCCTCAAGCGACAATATAGCGACAACCAATGAATGCAGCCCTTCAATTTTTCCTTCCTCTATGCCGTATCGCAGTATATCCATTTTCTCCTTGGCATTTTTCATTAGCGGGTTATTGGCATCATAGCGCATGATCACCATTTGATTCATGGCTTGAGGCAAGTCCTTCTTGATATCCACCTGATCATTGCGGATCACCTTTTCATCATTGCAAACAAAATTAAAAACCCACCAACAATTACACGAGACAGAACATGCCACACTCCAAGCAATGCATGGATACCCAAGATGTAACCAATAACAGTTAAGATGAAGGAGTCCGACCTGATCAGAAAGATAGCAATAACAAGCACTACCGAACTTTGAATTAATAATGAAAAAGGTTTCATGGTATTCAGTGTTCTTTTAGGGGTTACATCAACATGACAGGTCTTTAAACGCTTTTTACTGCTTCATCATGATTTTTCAGTTCTTCCTGGATGATTTGGCGGACATCTTTCTCTCTTACATAACCGCCATCCATCTCCAGCCTAAGTATCGTGATGATCTCAGCAGTGATTGTGCTTGTGCTTTTTTCAGCCCGCCCAGCAATCCAGTGGTACACATCATCAGGAATCCTTAGCGTTATTCGTTTGACATCCATTGGTCGGATACTACACCCAAAATATGTCAAAAATCTATAACACATATTTGACATATAAATTGTGACAATGTATTATGCACAAATAAGACATATTATTGATGACCAGAAGGGTGAATACAATGCAGAAAGACTTCCACAGAATGACTCTGAGGATTCCGAAAGAGCTAAATGAATGGATTTCCGAGCAGGCCAGATCAAAACATCGAAGCCTAACGGCTGAAATCGTAAATATGATCAGGGTTGCAAAAGAGGAATCAGAGAAGGAACTTAAGGCAGCCTAAAGGTCGCGCCCCAGCCGGTATTACCAGTACCGACTGACACGACTTCCAAATCAATCACCGACTCTACCGGAGATCAAAATGACAGTTACAAATCATACCCAACCTAAGCAGTCAGACGCAATCAAGTTTGATATTGCATCATTAACCCACCTTGTCGGCGATGGCCGCATTTTCTCAGCAACATTCACCAAAAAGAACGGCGAAACCCGCCATATCCTTGCCCGTACCGGCGTACACAAAGGACTGACCGGAACTGGCCTGACTTACGATCCAGCTGAACGCGGTTTGCTTTCAGTGTGGGATATTCAAAACGAAGGCTACCGCTACATTACCGCCGCCGCAGTGACTCAAGTTAAAGCCCATGGCCAAACATTCACAGCAGGAGGTGTAGCATGAGTTATTGCACACCTTATTGCTCTTGGCACGGTTATGACGAACCAGAAGAACCCATTGATTTTGAAGCTGTTAATGCTTTGATTGCCGAGTTTGGCATCCCTGAGTCCGAAGCTATCGAATGGATTGAAGGCATGGGGTATGCACTGGCTTGTGAAGAAATTCGTTTTGAACAGGAGGTGGCGTAATGGATAACGTACAGAACCTACCCTTACAGCTCACCAACAAGCAGCTAGCCGACAAGCTGTACCGGATCACCTGTATCTCTATCGGGCTGGCTAAATGCTACGGCGATTTAGAAGCGCAGTGTGTTGTGGATTACCTGCTGGAGGGCTTGGACGCTGAAACCGCGTGGCTCTATAACTATTTCTCGGATTTGGCGGATCAGGATGAACAGCCGGAACAGCAAGAGGCAGAGTTATCAGAGCAGTCCGAATCACTTTTTTAATAGCTTCATTGCCCTGCCTTTGCGGGGCATTTGTTTTTAAGGTGAGGTAGTCCATTAACCGCAGCCATAAATGGCGGTTTCGGCACCCAGGCATGGGCTAAATGCAAAACGGTCTGCACGATCCTTGCAGGTGAAAAGAAACACGGACAAAGCCCGTAGGCGTTAGGTAAGCCAGTGATCGGGAAATTCCTAGACATCCGACCTTCGAGCGGGAATAAACAGCGTTAAATGGTGATAACCAGGCGATAACCTACGGGTTAGGGTGATGCAGTCGTTCTGGTTCCTGAGCATCCAGGGCATCGGGTTTTGGCAGCCCGCCGTTGTACGTTAGTTTTACGTTGGTTTTACGAACGTAGAACAATCGTACAGCCTTCGGAAAAGTGTTTGCTGATGAATGGATGTTGAAAGACAAGAAGATAGGTTTTAGTGCTGAGGTTGGTATGTGGGATATAGGCATATCACCTAACAGCTCTAAATGACAACTATTGACTAAAAGAAGTGAACCATAAAAACCTGTTTTAAGAAGCCAAGCAAGCCTGATATCTACTTTAAAATAGAGTTGTGTACACAAATAAAATGCTGGTGCTATGGCTGAATCATTCCAGACTATCCTGCAACGCTATGTCAAATCACAAATACCCAATCCGCGCACAACTGCGCAGGGCTTTCAGCGGCTGGCTGAGCAGGGTTCCATTGCTGCGGCACTAACCTTCGGCCTTTTGTCAGCCAGAGCTGATGAGGCAGAGGCGCAGGACAGGCGCTTGGCGGCTGCGGTTCAGGGTAGAAAACTGGAACTGGACGAACGCCGGGTAGCGGCTGATGAGCTTAGGGCCGAGTCGCTGGCAAACTTGCAAACATCTCAGGCAAAAAAGGTTGATGTTGAAACGGGCTTGTTGCCAGAAGACTCAAAGGCGCTTAATACACTCAGAGCTGCTCAGGCATCAGGTGCGCTGACAGATGCCCAATACCGCGATGTTCAAACCAGTATCCTGTCAAAGTATGGCGGGGCTGAGGCGCAGGCCGGAATTATTCAGAAGCTGGCTGCTGCCAATACGCAAAAGGCGCAAGCGCGGAACCTGAATGCCAATGCTTCAGTAACAGAGGCAACCGGTATTGATACAGCCAGGCAGCAAATAGCCGAAAGCCAGGGACGGACTTATGCAGCTGTAAAAAACGCTGACACGGGTCGTATTGAGGCGGGTAATCTGGCGCGTTACCAGATTGGAACGTTGGCCAATAATGCTTATGCCAACAGAACTGGCCGAATTAACGCAAATGCAAACGCTGCTCTGACCGGGCAGCGGGCTGTCGGTCAGAGCATTACTAACCAGTTAGATGCAACTTATGGTGGTGCTGAAAAAGTCGCTGCCATTAACGAGAGCGCCGCCAGATCAAATGCCGCCATATCTAATGCAGCAACCAATGCAAGGAACGCAGATATCAATTCATACAGGGCTTATACTGATAAGCTGTACCGGGACGGCGTGATTAGCAATGACCAAAAAAGGATAGCCATTGATAAGTACATTGCCGAAAGCAATAACGCTTTCCGGTTGTCAGATGCGCAGATCAACGCGGCAAACACGAAGTTTCAGACGGACATTAAGGCGCGGGAATATAATGATGATAAACAGCGCAGAAGGTTTGAGATTCTTGGCACGCAGATTGGTGCGATTAATGATCTTGATGTACTAAGGAAGCGTCGCGATGAACTAACAGAGGACATCAAGGAAGCGCGTGAAGGCCCCTGGTATAACGTGTTTGGTCTTTTCTCAGACGAGGAAAAAGCAGATGCCTTGCTTGAAGCTCGCAGGTTACTGGATCAGAAAATCAACCTGTTTGAGCAGGCGCTAAGATGAGAATCGACGATGAGAAAATCATTGAGTCCTACAATTTTGCTGTTGAGGCAGGTCATCCTGACCCCGAAGGATTTATTGCCAGAGCCGAGATAAAAACCGGGCTGGATTACGATGGTGAGTATAAGGGCGCTATTGGTGCATTTGGTGTTGATAAGAAGCAGGCGCTTGAAGCCGGATTTACCGAGGAGGAGCTGGAAACCACCGATGGTAATCTGGCAGCCGCGATTGCAGTAGATATGCGTAATCTACGTCGCGCTAACGGTGATGTGGATGAAATGTATCGGCTGGGGAATCCGGGCAGCAAAAAAGGCACTGAGCGATTCGTTGTGCGGCTTGCAAAGGAACGGGAAAGTCTGACGAACAAGTTCGTTTTTGAAGAAGGCAGACTGGTTTCTTTCCGGCAGGCTGATCATGAAGGTGATACCACTGACTCATTTGCGCTAAAAGCCAAAGATGGCAAGCTGATTTACGAGGAAGCTCGCCGCATCAAAACGCCTGATGATGTAAAAAAACAGGTCAATACCTTTGAGTTCCGGCAAGCGGACAAACAACAGATTGATGATCTGATGGTTCGCTTGGTTCATAACATCATTGACGAGAAGCCCATCAATGCCCTTTGAGCTTGAGATTCAATCCTTCGACGATATGGATAGGTTTGATGCCTATGTTGACAGCCTATTGCAGCAAGGAATTATTTCTGAAAGCCAGCTGGACGATGAAGAAACCTTGCAGGCACTGGTCGGTGAATACTCGAAGTCGTTTGAGCAGCCCGTTCAGGGTAAGTTATTCAAGGGGCAAATAGACCGGCATGCCGAGCAAGGCATTAACACCCTGAGTGCCTTACGGGAGTTCCGGGCGCAGGCGCAGGCCAATCAACAGGCACAGGCTGAAAATGCTGATCTGGCCGATACCATTCAGAGGTCTCAGCTGGATTGGTCAGATCGGCTTGCGCTGTTTACCAGTGTGATTAATCCAGTGGCCGGTCTTGCATTAGGCGTGTCCAATGCCGGTACGCAATCCGAAGAAGGCAAGGATAATGCCTTTGAGTTCTCGATTGACCAAGCGCAAAAGCTGGCTGGTGAGGGGCTATCTACACTGGGCGATGCCATAAACAACATTCCCTACAATGAAGATAACTGGCTGGGTAATTGGGCAAAGCGGGTCGGCACCAATATTATTGCTCAGCAGGAACAAGATATTGCTGAAGGTGGTTATCAGTCGAGCTATCAGGGCAGCTTCTTCGATCAAAGTATTATGGATATGCCCGGCTGGTTGCTTGAAAAGATGGCTGAGAATGTTGCATCTGGCGGTGTTTCTCTGGTGGGTGCCGGAGCCGCAGCATTGACCGCTCCGGTATCAGGGGCTGCGGCAGCAGGTATCGCAGGAGCGACAGCGACTGGAACATCTTTATTGGCGATTGGCGATATTGCCAGTGAACTGAAAGAGAAAAAGGTTTACGACTCAGAAGATGCAGGAATGGCGGTTGCAATGGGGCTGGTTTCCGGGGCACTGGATTTGGTGGGTGCCGGGAAGGTCATTCCGAAAGGTGCGGTTATCAACAAGCTGATTCGCGATGGCGTTGTTCATGAGGTGGCCGAAGAAGTTGCAAAGACTGGAGTGCTAAAACAGGCGCGTGACGGCTTTGTAGCTGAAGGCTTGACCGAGGTAATGCAGGAAGGGATTAACGTTGCCTACGCTGCTTCACAAGGCGCTGACTATGAATTTGATGAGGTCGTTAATCGTTTTGTAGATTCAGCTATTGTTGGTGGCGCGATGGGCGGCTCTGTTGGTGCTACACAGGCAGCCATACAGTCGGCTGTAGAAAAGACGCGACAGGAAAAAGCCAATCCTACCCTGATTGATGTTGCAAAGCAGATTGAGACGGATCAGGTTAAACGTGAAGAAACGGCTGGCAGCTTTTCTGGCCCGCTGATTGATGGACTGACACCTGAACAGACCCGCGCTTATGTGGCTACCGTAGCCGATACCGAAAGCAATCACCGGCTTGATGTGGTGAACAAGTATGGTTATTCGGGCATGTATCAGTTCGGAGCCTCTGCGCTGACGGATGTTGGGCTAATCAAGCGTGACAAATACGATGCCGCACCAAAGGGCGTGAAGAACGGCACTCGCGGCCAGCTTGAGTTCCTGCAAAACCCTGACAACTGGACGATTAAAGGTGGCCTTGAGACTTTTCTTTCCAGCAGGGAGATTCAAGATAAGGCCTTTATTGACCTGACCAATCTGAATATTCAACGCGGGCGCAGATCAGGAGCCATTCCTGAAAATGCGGATGCCGGTCATATTGCTGGCTATGCCAAAGCCGCGCACCTGGTCGGTGCCGGAGCTGCTAACCGGTATGTGATAAACGGCCGAGATAAGGCAGACGCTAACGGCACTTCGGCTTCAAAGTATTATCATCAGGGTCGGAGCGCGGTATCGGACACCAGGGCTTACCGGAATCAAGTGAATGAAGAACGGCCTGTTTATCGCAAACCAAGATCACAAATCACCGATGCTAATGGCAAAAAGCATAATGTCACCTACGAGGTCGTTGAAGCATCTGAGATTCAAGCGGCGATTGATAAATCAGCCAATCAGTATCGGGACAGAAATCGGCAGGCACTCAGCCAGCAGGTTGATAGTATTGCCAATAATCTTGATTATGGTTTGGTGGATGCAGATTCCGCTACCTTTGAGCAAGGCGCACCCGCACTGACCAATGATGGACAGATTATTGCTGGTAACGGGCGGATGTTGGGTATCCAACGTGCCTATGAGCTGGGCAAGGCTGAAGATTACCGGCAGGGTGTGATTGATGATGCTGATTATATTGGCGTAGACCGTGCCACGGTTGAGAGTATGGATCAGCCGGTATTGATTCGTCGTTTGCAAGATGATGTTAATGTTGAATCGCTGTCCATTCTTTCTAATGAGGGTGGCTCCGCCCGAATGTCGCCACTGGAGCAAGCCAAGGTTGATGCTGAACGGATACAGTCACTGCATGATTTTAACCCTGATGACAGTGGTAATATTGATTACGCCTCTGCTAAAGGCATGTTCCGCAGGCTGTTAAGCGGAACGCCTCAGAATCAGATAAACGCCCTTCAAGACAGTGATGGTGAAATCTCACAAGAGGGCCAGCGTCGTATCAAGAATGCCTTACTGTACATGGCTTATGGTGATAGTGATGTGCTCACAAGGCTGGTTGAGTCGGCTGATATTGAGCAGGCCAACATTCTCAAAGCATTAACGGGAGCCGCACCAAAAATAGCAGAAATGCGTGACAATATTCGACAGGGTATTATTTTTGATGCAGACATTACGCCCGATTTAATTCACTCAGTTGAGCTATTTTCCCGGATTAAAAAAGACAAGAACAACAATGTTGAAAGCTACCTGTCGCAGCTGGACGCTTTCAATCAAGTATCCGATGAAACAAAGCTGATTCTGCAAAAACTGGATAAGACCACCAGAACTCCAAACAAGCTGCGTGATTTTTTGGTGGCTTATACTGAAAACCTGAAAACTTATGGCAATCCGAATCAGCAAGGATTGTTTGGGGCAGTCGAGCCAACCAGAACGGAGGTATTGCAACGTGCAGAACAAGGGGCAGGATTCAGACGACAAGCCGATATTGAAGCCGGAGGACAACAGCGACCAGCAACGGATGAACGATCTGTTACACAAGCTGGAACAGAACCCGCAGCACCGGGCGCTGATATTGAAAGCACTGAAACAGGTGGAGGATTAGATGCCAGTACCGTTTCCGAAGAAGCCGGAGGAGTACAAAATAATCAACCCGATCAGGCCAAAGCGCTACCTGTGGCTGGAAACAAAAGCCTTTCTGAAGATGCTGGACAAGGAATCCGTGGTGATGATTCTGATCGTGTCGGTTTTGGCAATGATGTTCGTGGTGGCCTACCCGATCATATTGATAATCCCGCTGGCGGCAATAATGCTTCCGGCGATGGCGGTAATAACAATGGCGGCGACGGGCCTGGTATTGCAGGGGGTGATCCTGGTGATAATGAAAATTTCCGAACTGCTGGTGGACCGATAGCCCCAAGAGTGGATGATGATGGCTTTGCCGATGGCGATACCCGCAATTTAAAAGAGATCATCACCGACAGACTAAAGTCGATTGGCGGATACCTGGGTCGAAAATTCAGAAGCCCTACTTCTCAGTTCGGTGTTGATGGAATTGCTGCGGCAGAGCGACTGGCGGCAGTGTATGAGGACATCAAGCACGATACTTCTGTTGCCCTGTCCAGGCTAAAAGAAATAGAAAAGCGGCGTTACGCAAAAAATGGAGTGACTCAAAAAGTAGCTGATGACCGTTATCGCTACCTGACTTCCGCTGACCCTGCAGAGAAACAGGCTATTGATCTGTTCCCAGAGGAAAAAGCGCTGCTGGATGCTATGCGCCGCAATATTGATAAAACCAGTAACGAGTTTATTGATACGATTGTTGAAAGTATTGCGCTGGATTACGGTGTTGACATTAATTCAGAGCAGTTTACGTCTGACGAATTTATGGCGGGTTATGAGCGATTTGTTGATACTGGGCAGATTGATATTGAGGATCAGCGCAAACTAAATAGCGCCTTGCAGTCGGCCAGAAACATTAAGGCCAATATCGGTAGTTATCTTACTCGCACCTATGCGGCTAACACTCACCCTGAAAGCTGGAACAGGTTGGTACTAAAAAGCAATGAGCCGCATTTCAGAAAGATCAGAGAAGGCGTTAAGCCGTACTTTATGGCAGAAGCTATCAGACTGAAGCCAGAGCTGGAAGGTAAAGCCAGAGCTGATTATGCCAAAAAACTTATGACTGACTTTGTTTGGGCTCTGTCAGATAACAGCGTAAAGGGTTCATCTGAAACGGTGCTGCTTTCCCGTAGCAAGTTACTGGATAATCACCCTGAGCTAAGAGCATTACTAGGTGAGCATACTGACATTGAAGCGGCTTACACCAATGCTATTCATCGCATGAAAAAAACACTGGCGACCAAGCGGTTTTATCAGGATATGCTGGTGAATATGCGCGAACGCGGTACAGTGCTTTCTGATAAGGACGCAGAGGAGCTGCGGCAGATTAATGTCACACAAGGGAACGTAATCCGTAATCCGTTTTATGGCCTCTATACTGACCCGGCCACGGCAGATTTTATTGAGCGTACAACTGGCAAGGATGTGGGTAAACTTGCTGAGAACCTGATGATGATTAATGGCATCTGGCAGATGACCCATACGGTTGCATCTGTTCCTACGGCTGTAGGTAACTTGTGGTCTAGCATCCCGGTCATTATAGCAACGGCATCTGGCAGTAAAAACAGTTTACAGGACACGTTCAGAGCCATTAACTACGCCTTCAATTTCACCAGCAATTCGCAAGATGGTGAGATTATCAAAAGACATAAGCGTGATAATCCCTGGCTGGACATTCAGGCCGGGGATAAAGTTGCTGGCACGGGATACATTGACAGATTTGTCAGTGACTATGGCTTTACGCCAGACCAGATGTACGATTACGCGATTAAAAATCAGCTGACCTCTGGTGGAGCATTAGGTGGCGAAACAGAGAAGTATATTCAGGAAGGCGGGCTGGATGTACTGGGTAGACGAGTTGGTGCCGTACTAAACGCTAATGGTATTCCTGAAGCTCTGACTGGCGTTATTGGCAAATCCTTTGATTTTACGATCAAAGGATTTCAGGGCTTTTATAATATCGGTGACTCATTGCCAAAGCTGGCCATTTTCTTTAATGAAGCCAAGCGATTAAATGAGCTGAACAAGAAGTACGGCGAAGGATTTATTGCAAAAAACTCTATCCTTGATGCAGCCGCAAACCTGGCCAAACAGCAGGCCCCGCAATATTCACGTACCCCTGAAGCGGTTGATTCTGTCTGTCGATTCTCTTTTGCTGGTCAGTTTGTGGCTTTCCAGGCGCAGATGTATCAGACCATGTATAACCAGGTGCGCATTAATCTGGCCATGATGCGACCTGAGCAAAACAAAGACTTTCTGAAAGAGCAACTTAAAATCAATCTTGATTGGCTGGATGATACCGCACAAACACCCGCAGCAAGAAGAAAGGCTAGTGGCATTGAAGGAGAATCGGTAGCGAATGGTAATGATCTCCCTTTGCTGGCTGGTTCACGATCTGAGCGAATCAAGCAACAGGCTATTGCTGATTTGGTTGATCGTGGCCGTACTAGAGCCGCCATGCAACTAGCAACGGTTTCGTTTTATACCTCAGCGCTGGGGGCGGTGATTGGTGGTCTGGCCGGGGTGTTCGGTGATGACGATGATATTGGCGAGGAAGAGTTGGCGGCTATTGCTCAACTATCACCGGATTATTATCGCTTTATTGACCGACAATACATCGGGCGGGACGAGGATGACAATCCGCAGTTTATCAATACCTCCCGCCTGAACATGTATGGTGGATTCACTGATTCGCTCAAGATACTGGATGCGTATGCTAATGGTGAGATAGCAGATGCGGGAGAGGCTACCAAGCTATTCCTTGATTCAATCTTTTCCCCTTTCTATGAGCCAACTTTTATTTCAAGAACTATTACGGCGGCAGTCAGTAACCAGGATAAGTATGACCGGGCGATTATCGTTGGAGAGGACGGGCTGATTGGCAATGCCGGTAATGTCGTATCTTACCTCACTAAAGAGCTGCTGGAGAACGGCACATCCAAAGGCATCTATGAGTATTACAAAGACCTGACCACAGAAGACGAAATCAACCAACTGACCGGCAGGCCATATTCTGCTGAAGACGCAGCCGCGACCTGGGCAGGCTTTAAGCCTATGTCATTTGATCCAAAGAAACAGACATTGTTCTGGATGTATCGAATCAAGGGAGAGGAGCGCGAGCTACGTTCACGTCTAACCGGAAGACTGAAGGCATTCAACTCAATGCCTGATAATAAAATACAGTCGCTAATATCAGATGCCAGGGCGCAGCACCACAAGCTGTATGATTCAATGAGGGCAAAGATTAAGGCGGCACGGGCATTAGGTGTGCCCGACGAGGAGATCAAGGCCGCTGCGAAAATTGCCGGTATCTCGAAATCGGACTTCGAAAACTACCTGGCTAATGACCGTAACCCACCCTTCCTGTTAAAGAAAATGGGTAACAAGTCGATTGACGGCATCAATTTCCGTAATCTGTCCGAAACAGCAAAACGAAATTTTGCCAGCAACTATGAGAATGCCCGGCGAGTTTTGAACAGCCTCCCTGCATACTAAAAGTTGTTGTCACCAGGCTTGTCGCTTTTAAAATCGTATAACATAAAGCATTTATCAAAACAAATACCAGGTAATGTTTATGGGTTGCGGGAATAATTTTGTTACACAGGAATCATGCTCCGATGATGGATGCGTGGACTGCACTTTTAAAAATGAGCCACCTCAGTTCGTACCAGGCGAACACCTGAAGCATCCAGCTTGTCGATGCTATAAGGACTTGGTTTACCTTACAAAGAAAGATGTTGATGTCGATCTGGATTTTCCAGATTCCGAATATTTTGGGGAAGGTCTCGATTTTTGTGAATTACAATTGTTTGCAGGTTTTGACTGCAAAGGGAATCCCCTCAGTAAAACCAAAGACCCTATTGCCACCTGCAAGGATTTAAAAGAGATCGAACTGAAACCCGGGCCGAAAGGCGACAAGGGCGACGCTGGTCCACAAGGCACACAAGGCACACAAGGCCCGAAAGGCGACAAGGGCGACAAGGGTGACAAGGGTGACAAGGGTGACAAGGGTGAAAAAGGGGAGCCTGGTTCAAGCGGATCAAATGCCAATTTGAAAGATGCTTGTACTGGCGGGGTATTATCTAATGGTGCCAGTGTGGTTACCAAAGATAACCCTGTTGCGCCGGGGCGCATCTGGATTGGCGGCAAAGGAACTGGTAACGGTAAAACTAAAGTCACTCCTGGCACAGTTATCACTCCTGACCTGTCCAAAATGCAGGTGCACACTGGTCTCGACACTAATCTTGCCAGCAATGACGGCACAGCTGTTATCATCGAAAAGGCAGGAATTTACTACCCGACGATGGATTTTGCCATGTCCAATGCCTGTAATCCGACAGCAGACCCGGACTCTGAGTATGTGATGTGGATGTATGTCAATGGCCAGCCGATTGCAAAAACTGACCTTGATATGACGGGCACGGTTGTAAAAGGGGGGGATGCGTCC
>PDWJ01002133.1_pt1 | contig 21983 bp, 17 predicted proteins | sample 1430881 | NCBI WGS metagenome assembly PDWJ01 (sample SAMN01162460, study PRJNA174530) | Oral metagenome, whole genome shotgun sequencing project. | biome: Marine environment; feature: Marine mammal; material: Swab sample of the gingival sulcus; isolation source: swab sample of gingival sulcus... | reverse complement strand
GACCGCATCTCTCCTGGTTTATTGATGATCTGTCTTCCTACCTGGGGCTTCGCTGTAACAACCTGGGAACTCATGGCATAATCACCAAGCATTGCTTCTTTGTCATTTGCGATGACGGGGCTACTGCTGAGTATCCCTGTTGAAAAGAGAGCCAGTCCTAGCAAGCTGTTCTTTATCAGCATTGGGAATTGAAGCATATATCACCTTAAGATTGAAGGAATATTGTATACTCTGTCTACCTTGTCCAAAGAGTTGTAAAAGTCCTGGCTTCTCCCGGTTTCAGAGCCGTCAACGTTAAGTCTTTCGTTGTTATCCTTCGGAACAAGGGGGAGATTTTCGACAAGGCTTATAAATAATGCTTCCATATCATCTCCTGGCACCTGAATGTTATAAACGGTTTTAAAACGCTCAATATATGCCTGGGTTTTTTTTCCGTTGACCCCGTCCGGACGGAGTTCGGAATACAGCTTCCCCGTATCGGGGTTGCGCACATCTTTAAAATCATAGTTAGTAAGCAGTTTCTGGATAACCAACATTTTTTTTCTCGGGCTTTTGCGCGAAAAAGAATGCTTTAAGCTGTTTATAACGTCAGGATCACTGTCGTTAATACCCATAGCACGCCAGTAAGGAATATTATAGTAGCGGCCCATAAGCTGGAGGATTGAATAATCAACAAGATTCCTCACTGCCCGGTGGAACCCATGAGTATGTTTTATTTTTCCACCAATACCTATCCCTGAACCATATATGGCAAACGCAAAATCCTGGCCTTTTTTCATCTCAATTACATTTACGGTATTCGTTATGCTCACACCAGGAATTACAGCGTGGGTTTTATAATCTAGCAGATACAGATCCAGGGTAATACGGGACATTTTTTTCGAATTTGAATACCCAAGCCCAGTATTGGTGTCAGGCTTACCGCGGTCAAGAAGGAGATCAAGGTCCAAGTCGTTTTCGACTGCATCGATATCTTTGTCAAACTCAGTGATGCTCCCTGCGATTACCAGGTTGGGTAGAATTCTGCTGCCGCGACCACCTGTAACGGCATCGTTATTAATAAATTCAGGGTCAAATGGAGCGACAATTAATTTTCTCCCGGCAATCCTGCTCAAGCTTGTGATGACCATGTTGGTCAGGTTGAAGGGGAGGTCTTCGCCGCCGGCAGAGTTGCCAATTGGTTTTGACTGCACTATTCTTTTATAACTTATTTCCTCATTGATATACCGACCGATGGTGTCAAGTGCCTCGTCGTAGATGACGTCGTTGACATAAGGGCTTGCATTCTTTTTGAATTCTTCCTTGTCATCCTCGGTGTAATGCGGTTTTAACGGTACGCAACCGGCGAACAAAAGGAATGATGATAAAAGCAATGATACCAATGATATTTTTTTATTTTTAATCATCTACTCCACCTTCTACCGTTACGTTACTGTCAATTTTTCTAACTCTGGAATTCTTTATCCGTATGGCACCGACACTTACATCTTTGGCTTTTCCTGAAATGCCCCCCTTAATGGATACAGTATTCTCTATAATGTTTACTCTTCTGCCAGAGTTCACCTTGATCGTCCCAAGGGTGACCTTTTCAGTGCCACCCTTGATTTCATTATTGACTTCAATGTGATTGTAAATTTCTCTTACATTTTCAAATTCACCTTCCAATTCAAAGTTACCTTTTTCCTCTGATGTTAAGTGATCATCATACTCGTCGATGACTTGATAATTATAAATGGCTGTACCGGAATTGGTGAAACCCATTCTGGAACGATGCTTCGTTAACGTTCTTTTATAAATATCATTGCCATCTGCGTACAAACTGAACGGAGAACTTAGTAAAAGGATGGATGTAAATGCTATCGTTAGAGTTTTCACAATCACATGCTCCTGTAATCTTAGTAAATGGCTCCGATATTGACTTTTCCGCCACCTTTTGCTGATACGGAACCATGAACATTATTCACACTTTTAATTTCAACTGTTCCTGCCTGCAGGCCATTGAGATTTGCAGAGCCAATTCTCACCTGCCCACCGTCTGTGGCCATAATATCTCCTGTAACAGTATTATCTGTATAGTAAGAGACCGAGTCAGCAGTCATACCTTGGCCACTGAAACTTCCTACAGCGACAAGGGCACCAGACCCTGATGCTGTAATAGCCCCAGTCTCATTGTGAATTTTTTCAGATGTAAATTGACCGTTAATGGTAGCACCTGTAAGATCCACACTTCCGACATGTACTTCAGCACCATTTTCAGCAGTAACTTTTCCATTTATTTTGTTGTGTACATCCTCTAGTCTCACACCCTTCGCGGTCATGCCTTCTCCCTTAAATGAGCCTATTGAAACTACTGAACCGCCAGTTGCTTCAATTTCTCTGGTCTCATTGTTTATTTTGGCATAAAACTCCCCGCCGTTTAAATTTGCACCTTCCAGGTTGACACTTCCTACATCTACACTGGAGCCATCAAGGGCTGTGATTTTACCTTGTACATCATTAGCTATACGCATGTCGACTTTGCTAGCTTCCAGTCCGTTTCCTTTGAATCCGCCTACATTTACTGTCGAGCCATCCTTTGCCTCTATTTCCTCAACAGTGTTATCTAAATGCGCTTCAAAGTGATCAACATTTATGCCTGCCAGCTCAATGCCACCAATGGTAATTTCGGATGAATCTTCAACTGCTACATCTCCATTAACTTCATTTTTTGTATCAACAATGAGCGTTTCTAAAAGCTGCCCCTCTCTCTCGTTTCCCATGGAAACACCAGCCGTGAGAAGAATCGATAAAAGCGTTACTGAAAATACCTTTTTTGTCATAATGTGACCCTCCAGAATGTATAGTTTAAGTGACATGTCGTTACATGTAAGCAAAATTCAAGCCCGCAAAGCAAGTAAACGTGAAAAATGCACAGTCTAGGCAGAAAGCAGAAAAGGACTTGAGCAAGCATTTCCTGTAAACAACCAGAGAGCTTGATAACACAAGGTAATTTGTCACATTTAGTTTCATGATTTTTTTTCATAAATACGGAAATTGTTTTTTCCGTAAAAAGAAAAAACAGATAAAACAACCAGTTTTCAGTTTTTAAATTTCGATATCGAAATTAACGTTACTCATGGCTCAATGTTGTTAAGTTTGCCCAAATTTGTGATCAAAATTCTCACAAACCTTTGAAATTATAGTCTTTATTAATCTCTTATGCAGCCTTGTCCTGTGTCGCATAGTAGTACTATGTGACACAGGGCAAGGCTGCATAAGGGCTGAAAAAGACAAGCAGGATACGACAGAGCAGCGTTGACAGGACACTAGCATGGAGTATTTCAAACTCGGAATCTACGACCTCCACCAATCAAGGTACACGTTTAACGGATGAACCGCAAAACATGTCTTCATTGCTCGTAACTCCTCACCGCTCACCCCTTTTTGAACGATCACGACCCGCCGCATAGAGGGGCTATAGCTGCCAATCGTGCTTGTTCAAATATGGGCAGCCTGAGAACAGTTACACGTTTGAGGCAGGTAAAGCCAGAGCGTTACACACCCAGTGAGTAGTTACCATTGCTCAATAATCAGAAAGACCGCAGGTTTTCCAGTTGAAGATTTTCTTGACGCATCACACGAAAGCGTGACATAGTAACGCCGCTCTTAGCCGCTTCCAGCTCACCCCTCTTCAGGCAGTCACGCCTGGCAGTATGGAGGGGTTGTTGCTGCCAGTTGCGCTTGCCCGCACCTGAGTGCCTGAAAGCAGCGTTACCGCCGCTCAAGAGAAAGAAATCCTTGACCGGACGCTGTTGAAAAGAAACAAGACAAGGATACATTCATGACCCCTGCAGATATAATGGCTGTAAGTGCGGTAGCCGGACCGCCGCTCGTAGGTGCCTTTATCGGTTACCTCACCAATAAAATTGCTATTAAAATGCTTTTTCGTCCGCTTCGTCCCTGGTTTGTTTTTGGGATTCGTATTCCCATGACCCCTGGAGTTATCCCTTCCAAACGGCACCTGCTGGCACAGAACATCGGTTCAATGGTTGGAGAGCACCTGCTTACCAATAAAGAGATTGGCACTGCTGTTTCCAGAGAACCTTTTCAGGTGCATCTGAAAAACATGGTACAGGGAAGGATTATTGCAATACTTCAAAAAGATCTTGGCCCCATTTCTTCTTTTATCCCTTCAAGTTTCATGACCTGCTACAAAGAGGCGGTAATGGTTCTGAAGAAAAAAGCAGGTGACGGGCTGCACCAGTTCTTTACCAGTGAACATGGCGAAAAGATTGTATATTCTTTTGTTCTTGAGTACATGCGGACCATGGATGAAAAAACCATCAATGAACTGATAACTCAAGATTCGAGAAAGTCGCTGTATAGTTTTTTTGATCTACTTCTGAAAAAATGTATTTCTTCCCAAAAAGTCCAGCGTTATTTGGTCATTTCGATCAAACAAACGCTCTCCAGTCCGCAAGTAAAAACGAAAAAAATCAAGGAAATAATTCCAAACGCTCTCGTCTCGGCGATACATGAAAAAATCCGCAGGGCCACTCCTGAAATGCTCGCCCAGCTGGGTGAAAAAATACAGGAGCAAGCTCTGCGTGACAGTATTGTACAAGGACTGAAAAAAGGCGTAGATCAATTACTTGACTCTATAGGACCAGTGGGAGCAATGGCAAGAGGTTTCATTGACATGGAATCAATTGGTCCGATGCTCAACGAACATCTTGCCAAAAACAGGAAAGAAATAATTCACTGGCTTCAACGGCCAGTGGTTGTTGAGCAGTTTTCATCAGTTATCAGCAGCAATATTGATAACATGCTTGAACGCACCCTTGAAGAAGTACTGGAACATTTCGATGACAGGCAGGTAGAGAGCACAGGCACAGTGCTGGTTGAACAAGTAATCACCGCATTATTGGAGCAACAGGAAAAATCAGAAGAAACAATACCAGGCGCGTTCATTGAAAAATGGCTTCAACAGGGAGACGCGACTCTGTCTTCTCTGATAACCAGCCTGAAATCAGCGGAAAAAACCGATCATTTTGAAGAGCTTTTTGCTGAAAAGATTGTCACGCTCATGCAGTCGAAATATATGAAAGAGCTGTTACAGCTTTTTGTCAGCAAGGCCCTTGACCTTGTCCTGGAGAGGCCGGTTGGAAGAATGTATGATGTTATTCCTGCTGCAATACAGCAGGAAGGCGTGCAGTTTGTTGTGCAGAAAGCCAATACAATGCTTCTCAAAGAGGTTCCCGGTCTGGTTTCTTCATTAAAGATTGAGGGACTGGTTACAGAAAAGGTTGACTCTCTGGATCTTCTCAGACTGGAAGAACTGCTTTTATCCATCATGGAAGAGCAATTTAAGTATATTAATCTGTTTGGAGCACTTTTAGGCTTTGTTATCGGGTGCGTTAACCTGCTTGTATTAAAGTAACCGCAGCAGCTACTCACAGGGCAGGGCTGCATAAGGGCTGAAAAAGACAAGCAGGATACGACAGAGCAGCGTTGACAGGACACTAGGGCTGCGAAAATGAGCTCGTAACATTTCGTAATTCTATAAAAAAATCATTTTTTCGAACTTTGGCTCAGTAAAGTGCGCAGGACTGGTTCCCAGTTGATGGATTCACTCGCTTTTTTTTCAGGAACAAGTAAAAGTGGAACCTTGTATCCATATCTGTCGAGGGCTTCCCGGTATTCCTGTAAAGAATCCCGGACAATTTCCGTTGATGAAGGATTATGCAGATTAAACGCCATGGCCAGTAAACGAATACCCCTGTTTTTCAGGGCCTCCAGGCTCAGTCTGGTATGATTGATTGAACCAAGTTTTGAGGAGGTGACCAGGATCATGGGGTAGTTTTTTCTTTCCAGGTAATCTATCAACAGCATTTCTTTATTCAGAGGGACCATCAACCCTCCAGCACCTTCAACAAGCAGCCATTCAAACTCTTTCTGCAGGACGGCACTTGCCTTGTCAAGAACCTCAGTCTCTATTATTTTATGGTCAAGACGTGCAGCCAGCCTTGGAGAGGCCGGGTACGAAAACACATACGGACAGCTTGTGCCGTTGTTGTCATACTCATTCATAGATATGCCCATGAGCTGCCGATGCAGGACAATATCTTCAGATATATTTTGTTTACACCCTGTCTGAACTAGCTTCATGGAAGAGACTGATCCACTTACGGTACGTAGATACCGGCCAAAAAGGCCGGTAACGAAGGATTTCCCTACATCAGTATCAATACCGGCAATACATATTGTTTTGTTTTTTTTATTCATCATAACCACCTCACAGGACATGTAATGTCCTGGTTTCACTTGTTTTAAATATGTAACAGCTTGCAGGCTGCCCGGATTTGGGCAGGCACACCTGGCAGCTATAGCCTCTCCTGGCGGCCAGGCGTAATCGCCCGAAGAGGGGCGGCCCGGGAGCAGGTACTTCAAAGAGCGAAAAACATAGCATTGAGCCTGCAAGCGAATGTACCCCCAATTTAAGTTTGCGCTTGCTTTCTTTTATGGATAAACTTGCAAGGTTTTCATCGACCTTGGTTGAGAAAAAGAACTGAATTGCTATTTTTTTAACGTACCTACTCACAGGGCATGTATCGCCCTGGTTTCACTTGCTTTTAAATCTGTAACTGCTTTCAGGCTGCCCAGATATGGGCACCCTGAGAGCAGTTACAGGTTTGAGGTAGGTACAACCAGAGAGGTACACACCCAGTGAGTCGTTACAATTAAAGTAGAATCTATCATGTGGACTTCAACGTTTCAATATTATTTAATGGTTGTAACTCATTAAAGTTTAGTCGCTTTTATGTTGTACCTGTTTTCATTTCACCGCCTCTTCAGGCGGTCACACATGCCCGGAATCGAGCGGGATGAAAGGCAATTTCAGGCATAAAACAAGTAAAATAAAGAGGTTACGTGCCCTGTGAGTAGTTACATAAAACGTAAGATTTTCCCAGCTACCTTGTTGCTGTGGGGCGTGGTGTTGATGGTTGTACTGGGCAGCGGCGGCAATCTGTCTTGTGCGCATGGGGCAGAGAATAATGAGAGGTTTGTCACCATTGACTTTAATGATGTTGATATAAATTTGTTCATAAAATATATCAGCGAACTCACAGGAAAAAATTTTATTGTTGACAGGTCTGTCAAGGGTAATGTGACCATAATTTCACCAACACCAATTTCGCGGGCAGATGCCTATCAGGTCTTTGAGTCTGTTTTGGAGGTGCATGGATATACCACTGTCCCAAGCGGAGCGGTAACCAAAATTGTGCCTGCTGTAGAGGCCCGTTCCAAGAGCATCGCCACCATTTTGCAGGATGAGGCGGTCTCTGATGAAGACCGGGTAGTAACCCAGATAGTGTCGTTGGAATATACGGACGCAGATAAGTTGAAGAAACTTTTAACGCCGCTTGTTTCCAAAACAAGTGTTATTGTTTCTCACGCCCAGTCCGGTGTGTTGATTATAACGGATACCCGCTCCAATATCAAAAGATTATTGAATATTATTCGCGTGGTTGATGTGCCTTCCATTGGGGAGGAATGTGAGATATTTTCTTTACAGCACGCTGATGTGGCGACGCTCGCCAAGTCTTTCGGGCAATTGTTTGCTGCCAAACGGAGTGTCAAGGGAAAAACAAGCCAGACCGTCAAGATAATACCTTATGAGCGCACCAATTCCCTGATCGTTTTTGCTCCAGGAACGCAGATAGAAAAAATCCGGGACCTTATTAACAGGCTGGATACAGAGATGCCCCGAGGTGAGGGCAATATCAGGGTGTATTACCTGCAACATGCCAGCGCAGAGGAACTGGTCAAGGTGCTGACCAGCCTGCCGGACAAACAAGGCAGCACTTCCTCAAAAAAAGACGCTTTAAAAACAGCTCCTGCCCTTTCATCTGACCTGCAGATTGTCGCTGATGTGGAAACCAATTCCCTGATTATTACCGCTCCAAAAGAGGAATATCTGGTACTGGAGGATGTAATCAAAAAACTTGATATCCCTCGACGTATGGTCTACATGGAGGCCCTGATTATGGAGGTTCAGGTCAACAAGGATTTTCAGCTAGGCTCGGAATGGGGCGGCTCCGGTTCCTATGATGATAAAACCGGCACCATGTTTGGCGGCTTCAGCGGGACTGAGTCGAGTCCGTATGGTGTGATAACCGGCTTGACCAGTGATACGACGGTGTTGTCATCCGGATTTACCATGGGAGTGATCAAGAGCGGGATTGAAATCGGCGGCATGTATTTTCCCAACCTGGGAGCAGTCATAAATGCCTATAAGGACGATGAGGATATCAACATTATTGCCACTCCGCAGATACTGACCACTGACAACAAGGAGGCTTCTCTCAAGGTGGGGGAAAATGTGCCTTATCTCACCAGTAAAAATACGACTGACGCAGAGCAGGACTATTCCAACTATGAATACAAGGATGTGGCAACAACCCTTACCATTACGCCGCAGATTAACCAGGCAGAGGTTGTACGCCTGGAGATAGGGGTTGAAGTTATCAAGCTCAAGTCAGACAATGACGATAAGCCAACCACGTATACCCGTACCGTGAACACCACAGTTGTTGTCCATAATGAGGGAACGGTCGTGCTGGGGGGAATCATCGGCCAGGATACCAGCAGCGGGGAATACAAGGTACCCTGGCTGGGTGATATTCCTCTTTTGGGCTGGTTGTTTAAAACCAGGAGTGAACGTGCCACCAAGACGAACCTGTTTATTTTTATCACGCCGCACATCATTGACAATCCTGCTGAAATTGCGGAGATGTATTATAAAAAACGGGATGTTATGGAAGATGTGAGGCCAGGAGCAGGCTCCATTATAGAGCAATCCTTTAATCATGGGAAAAAACCGGAGCATGCGGCCGCGCTTTTTGATCTTGGCTTTGCCAATCTGCAGAAAGATCGGCTGGACAAGGCCAGGGACTTTTTCATCCAGGCCCTGAAGATTGCCCCTGATAACCCCTATGCAGCCGTTAATCTCGGGGTGGTGTATCAGCGGGAAGGAAATGTCGCCGCGGCAAGAAAGATGTACCAGCAGGTGATCGAGCTTGATATTGACAGTGAAAAGAATACACAGCAGCAGGAGGCCCTGGAAGCCATAAAACGTCTGGCCAGGGAAAATATGAATACCCTGCGTTAAGGAACTGGCAATGAATTGGCGTAACCAGCCCGGATTTCTCGGGGTATGTACCACCTTGGTTTCGCCTGCGGTACGACTGTCACTGCTTTCGGCTGCCCGAAGAGGGGAGTGCTGAAAGCAGGTATTATTTTTTTGCTTTTCGCCGGTGCTTAACCGGCAGAATTTTCATTTGGTCCCGGTATTTGGCGACAGTGCGGCGAGCTACCTGGATGTCTTCAGCAGCAAGAAGCTGAGAGATTTTGTTGTCGCTTAATGGTTTTGCCGGATCTTCGCCTGCAACAAAATGGCGGATTTTTGTCTTGATAGCCTCTGCGGCTACAGCTTCTCCACTGGTAGTGGCAACTGCGGTGCTGAAAAAGTATTTCAGTTCATAGATGCCCTGAGGGGTATGAGCATATTTGTTGGAAGTGACCCTGCTGACAGTGGATTCATGCATACCTGTGTCTTCTGCCACATCCCGGAGAATGAGCGGCTTCATGGCGCTTGGGCCATGTTCAAAAAAGTCGTATTGAAATTTCAGCAAACTTTCCATGACCTTGTAAATGGTGCGTTGACGCTGTTCAATGGACTTAATGAACCATTCGGCATTTCTTTTGTTTTTCCGCAAATAGCTTTTCGAATCAGCCGGCAGTTCCTTACGCTGCTTAAGCAGGGCCGCATACTCTGGTGACACCTGGAGGCTGGGCAGGCCGTCATTGTTAAGCTGGATCACATATTCGTCATCAAGTTTATACACATAGACATCTGGAACAACATAATTTGTCTGCTCGTTACTATGTTCGTTTCCAGGATAGGGAGTCAATTGCTGAATAACCGAGACAGCCTCGGTAATCTTGCGTATGGTTGTGCCGATTTTACGAGCCAGGAGCATGTAGTTTTTTGTTCCCAGCAGGTCAATATGCTGCTTGATTATTGTGTAAGGCAGGGTGTCATAATACCCCAGACGGTCAAGCTGCAGAAGTAAAGATTCCCTGATATCCCGCGCTGCTATCCCAGCCGGTTCAAGGCTCTGGACAATACGCAGGGCACCTTCGGCCTCTTGTTCACTACATGAGCAGCAGGCACAGATGTCAGTGATTTCCGCTTCCAGAAAGCCGTGACCGTTTAAATTACCGACAATAAAAGAGGTAAGTTCGGTATCCAGCTCGTCGAGTTCAAGGTGAGAGAGCTGCCAGAGGAGAAAGTTATCCAGTCCTGGGGAGTCGGAGATGAAGTCAAACTGGGTTGGGACATCGGCAGGTGGTGTTTCACGGGCGAAAGAGAAGTCAGCATCAAAATTATTGGCATAATTTTCCCAGTTAATCTCAGCTACGGAGGATGGGGCATCACCTCCTACTGGAGCTGTTACCCTGGTTTCCGAGAGGGTGTTTTTTTCTTCTCCATTCAGGGCTTCAGGATGTACCTCAGGTAAAGCTGACTCGGACATTTCCTCCAGCATGGGGTTCTGTTCGATCTCGGCCTGAAGGGCCTCAGTAAGCTCAAGCCTGCCAAGCTGCAGGAGCTTGATGGCCTGGCGCAGCTGTGGCGTCATAACCAGTTTTTGCGCAAGCTTCAGGTTTTGTCTGAGTTCAAGAACCATGGTGTCTGCTAGGTTTTTTACGTTGTGTTGTACCTGCTCCCGGCTCACCCGTCTTTGGCCAACCTGAACACAGCTGCAATCACAAATAAAATAAAATCAATTAGTTACAGGCTCTGTGAGTAGTTACGTTGTGTGTTTACATCTGAAAATTATCACCCAGATACATTTTTCGGGCGACAACACTTTCAATTATATCTGCCGCAGCTCCACTTGTCAGTACTCTTCCACTGTTCATGATATAGGCAAAGTCACAAACCTGCAGCGTCTCCCGTACGTTATGGTCTGAGATAAGAATCCCCAGCCCCTTTTTTTTCAGATCCCGGATAATATTTTGCAGATCAGCAACTGAAAGCGGGTCGACTCCGGCGAACGGCTCATCAAGCAAAATAAAGCGGGGCCTGGTTGCCAGTGCCCGTATGATCTCAACCCGCCTGCGCTCTCCTCCAGAGAGGGCATGACCTTTATTGTTAGCCAGATGTTCTATTTTTAACTCTGCCAGCAGTTCATCAATTCGGTTGGTGATCTCATTTTTTGGCAGTCCAAGAGGTTCCAGGACTATACGGATATTCTCCACCACAGTGAGTTTTTTAAAAACCGAGGGCTCCTGGGCAAGATAGGTAATGCCTTGCAAGGCTCGTTTGTGTATGGGCAGTGAGGTTATGTTTTTTCCATCAAGATGAATAGAGCCGCTGGTTGGCCGTATAAAACCGACAATAGAATAAAAAGTTGTTGTTTTTCCGGCTCCATTCGGGCCAAGCAGACCGACAACCGAGGTGTCGGTGACTTGCAGGCTTATCTGGTCAACCACCCTGCGACTACGGTATTCCTTGGTAATTTTCCTGGTTTCCAGCAGCGCAGCCTGCATTACTTTTTCCTGTCCTCGTCAGGATGTAACGTCGCTGATACCCGGCCCTGCTTTGCAGGGTCCTGCTCGACAATGGATCGTTTCTCATCCAGATAATAGGTGATGGTTTTTCCGGCAACCATGTTCTGCCCCTGCCAGGCTTTTGCGTTCCCGGAAAGAATTACTTTTCGGTCCCTGGCATAATAGTCCATTCGTTCCCCGGTTCCCAGCCAGTCCTCCTGGGTAACTGAAACCCGTCTTTTACAGATCAGTTTTTTTACCTGTTTCGAGGTGTTTTTCTGTGAGCTGTCTTTGTTTTGGGTGTAATACACCGTCATTTCCTGGGAGCGAATAATGACATTTCCCTGCCTGGCATCGACGTTTCCGGTAAAGATAACAGAGTTTTTATCTTCCAGGGAGAGCATCCGGTCTGCTTCTATATGGATGGGGGCTGACTCATCAGCCTCTGCCTGTACAGGCGTCACAATGGTTACTGCCGCCAGAAGCATGAAAATAATACTTTTTTTTGTTTTTTTATACTGTAGCATACACTCCTCGATAATGTAAAAGAAGGCAAGTAAAAAGAGTAACTGCTCCCAGGCCACCCATCCCCGGGCGATCACGATCAGCCGCATAGAGGGGCTGTACCTGCCAGTCGAGCCTGCCAGGGGCCGGCTAAACTGAAAGCAGTTACAGGCTTGAAGCAAGTTAAACCAAGCAGTTACGAGCCCTGTGAGTCGTTATTAAAAATAGATAGAAGTCAGGTTTATTTTTTGCAAGAGAGGAGCTTACTGCCTTCCTGGAAAAATGTAAAGGATATATCTTGCATAATTACCTGTTCGCCTGATTCTAAGGTTGGACGAAGCCGCTGCAGCGGCAGAAAAAACAGCGGTACAGCATTCATCCAACGTAACGTAACTGCTCCCAGCTCACCCATCTCCCGGCGATCACGATTTGCTGCATAGAGAGCGGGCGGCCAGTCGTGCTTAGCCAGATTCGGGCGGGCTGCAAGCAGAGAGAAAAACAAGTGAAATCAGGGTTAGATCCAGACTTCGATTTTAAAAAATCTGAAGAAAAGGAAGAACAGCGTCAGGGCCAGGACAACCTTGAGCTGTATCTCACTGAACATCTTTTGCGCCCTGCTGCCCAGCATCCCCCCGACAAAACCACCAACGATGATCGCGCCGGCAAGAATCCAGTCGGGCCGGTATCCGATCATGACATAACCAAAGAAAGAACCGATACTGGAAAAGCAGGTGCCGATAAGTGAGATCGGAACTGCTACATACATGGGCAGTGCCCCTATGGATGTCATGGCCGGAACAAGCAGAAAACCGCCTCCAATGCCAAAGGCCCGGGATACGATACCGATAAGCACGCCTAAAAGAGCAAAGAGGAGCGGATTGATCCTGAATTCCTCGCCCCAGAATTTGAAACGATAGTCTGTCAGCCCGATCTTGACCGGTTCGATGCAGCCCATTTCCAGGGCCTTGCCGGTTGCCCTGGCCTCTTTGACCGCTTTGTTGAATTTCCGGGTCATGGCCTTGACGTTTTTCCGCTTATTCATAGACTTGGGGGTCATTTCCGTTAGGGTTTTTATGCCCATTACTACAACCAGAACGGCCAGCCACTCCTTATAGGCAGACATGGGCAGTATGGCGGAAACATATTTACCAAGCCAGATGGAACCAATGAAAATACCCAGCCCGAAGGAGATGCCCACCGGCCAGGCGACCCTTTTTTCCACCACGGCAAAACGGTAAAAGGAACCCAGAGGGGAGAACAGGGTCAGGGCCATGTTGGATGGCTTGAGTACGTTTGCAGAGTTGATTCCCAGCGGAGAGGAGGTTTGTATTATCAGCATCTGGAAAGCAGCCATCAAAAGGCCTCCGGCAGCACCGATCATTGAAAAAAAGGCGCCAACCAGAATCGCTCCGATCACGATCCACAGTGGATTCATGTAACGACATCCTCTGGAAAGCCAGAACCCATTTCCTTTCATGGTAAAACTGCCTGATTTGGTACCATTCACATAAAGAGCAAAGGTGGAATCAGGCGGCATGTGGCGAAAGGTTTTCATGGTGGCGGTAAACCTGCCGCTTTCCTTGTCCAGGTTAATCCTGGTCCCTTTGTCCCAGTAGTTGCCGCTGGACTCATCCTGAAGGACAGAGCGGGAAAAGATGACTATCTTCCCCACCTTGCTTCCTTCTTTGACAATTGTATCGATGCCGTAAGGGGATTCATGGGCCCATTTAAACAGGTTCCATTGTTCAGCACTCTGGATGGGGCCGAGCCCGGCTCTGGCACGAGCATCAATTTCTCTGATATCTTTTTTCAGCAGATAACTGGTGGTAGAGTAAAGCCCTCTGGTACGACCTTTGCCAAGAAGAACATCGGGCCCGCCGTAACGGGTGTCATAGCGTTTTTCCCCGTAAGCACCGGGGTTGGTGGTGAGTACATAGAACATGGACGGGATGGTGGTATCCTGCTCAAAGCCCTGCTTTTTTGTTTCTTCAGCAAAACGTTCTCTTTCATGGGGCATGGTGACGTCAGCCGGTTTGAACAGATCCTGTCGCGCCAGGGCAAGATAGAGTTCCTGCCCGGGTTCAATTTGTCCTGCAATCGTGACGGTATCACCGGCCAACCCGTTGGTGATAATGTTTACCTCTGCCCGGGCAAGCGGTAAACCGGCAGCAAGAGAGGTGCAGATGCCGAGTACAGCTGCCAGAATAATACGCATTGAGTTCATGTTGCCTGATCCCTGGAAGCTGGAAATCTGCTGAAAATTTGTGCCAGCTTGATCGTTTTTAAGGGTGCTGGGAAGTAACAAATGAGCAGCATGATCCAGCTCTTTTGTGACGACTACAGTCGTTTATTTTTTGCGTTGCAGGCTTCCCGGAATTGTTTTGACCTGATTGTTATTTTTAATCTTGTGATGCTCAGTACTCAATCAAGATTCTTGCTGTTTTCGACCGCACCTGTCCGGGAAAGCTTTCAGGTATCATTTTTTTTGTATAATTTTATCGATATGTTACATTGCCTTGTTCAGCGGGTCAAGTTGTTGAGGTCGTTTTTTGTCATTTTGACGGCGACATCCAGCCATTTCAATGTAACTGATCACGGGCACTTCCTCTTTGCCCGATCACCACTTTCCGCATACTCTTGTAGAGCAGGAAATGGTGCTTGTCCAGTTTTGTTGCATCCATGACCAGTTACGCGCCAGAAACAGAGCGTAACACCGAGGCAGAGACCCTGTGATTGGTTACAGTAGAGCTGCTCGCAGGGCCTGTAACCTCTTGGCTTATGCTCAAATAGCATTGAAAATCAGACGTAAACACGATAGATTGTGCCTCGCAAAGCCGTTGCTGTTTTTAAACAATCCTTTACCTAAGGGCCACATTGATTCACCTTTTTCTCGCACTGTATAATCTGCTCTGGTGCCTTGCCCTGCCTGTTCTCAAACAGGTGCCTCGTATCTCCTTTGGCTGGCGGGACCGGATTTTGCGAAACAAACACCAGGGGCCCTTTGACCTGTGGATTCAGGCCGCATCTGGCGGAGAGTCGATGTTGACCAATATGGTGCTCAGTGAACTTGCCAGTTATTTCGAAACAGACAAAAAACTTAAAATTCTTGTTAGTTCAGGGACTAAGGAAGGCTTCAGCAGCCTTTCCAGGGGCAAGGAAATGCTTGACCGGAGCCGCCTTGATATTGCTGTGGCCTGCTTTCCCTTTGACGCCCCGTTTCTTATGCAGAAGGCCTTTGAACGTTTTGCCCCGAAGCTCGTTGTTATTATGGAAACAGAGCTGTGGCCTGGATTTTTAATCACAGCAAGACAAAAAAGGGTTCCGGTGTTGCTTGTCAATGGCAGAATGTCTGAAAAAAGCTTTAAAACGTATAGATATTTTCACCGTTTTTTTAAAAAATACGGCCCGGAAAAGGTGTGGGCTGTCTCTGAACCTGACCGCAGCAGATTCGGTTACGTGATGGGACAGGATCGGGTCGAGGTAATGGATAATATCAAGTTTGACCGCATTGAACCCGGTGCAGCGCCTGTCTCAGACCGATCTGCCTTTCCCTTTTTAGCCGAGAATAAACCCTTTCTGCTGCTTGGTTCGATCAGACGGGAAGAAGAGGAAAAGATCATTCGAACCATAAAGATCCTGCAGGCGGCGCGATCCGATCTTGTCATCGGAGTCTTTCCCAAGCACATCACTCGCGCTGATGTCTGGCAGGGGAAACTGGCGAAAGAAAAAATTGCCAGTATCAAACGTTCAACTCTTTTAGAGGATATCCCTTCGGAAAACGTTATCGTCTGGGATGTCTTCGGTGAGCTGGCGATGGCATACAGCTTTGCAAAGGCAGCCTTTGTTGGAGGGTCTTTGCTGGATTTGGGTGGCCAGAACTTTCTTGAACCGCTGGTATTCGGTCTGTCGCCTGTTATCGGGCCATATTGGAAGAATTTCGCCTGGGTTGGCCGGGAAATTGTTACCTCAGGGCTTGTGACTGAGGTCGCAAATGAAAATGAACTGGCTGATGTCCTGCTCAAACAGCTTCTTCTCAAACCTGACAGGGAGGGCATTGTACAGCGGGTTCGTGATTATTTTGAGCCTGAGAAGGGCGGCACCGGGCTTGTGTGCCGAAACATTGCAGAGAAACTATACGCTATGGATACTTGACAATATGAGTCTCCTCCCTCCCTGTTACGCCATAATCCCTGCACGATATGAATCCCATAGATTTCCGGGGAAGCCTCTGGCGAATATCCTTGGTAAACCAATGTTTTACTGGGTGTATGAGCGTGCCTCACATTGTAAACTGATGAAGAAGGTCTGCCTCGCAACCGATGATGAGCGTATTTACAATGCTGCGAAAAAGTGGGCTGTTCCTGTGGTAATGACAGACCCCGGGCATCCCAGTGGATCGGACAGGATTATGGAGGCGGCTGATATTCTCGGCCTTGAGGATGAGGCTGTTGTGGTGAACATCCAGGGTGATGAACCGGCCCTTGACCTTGATATGCCCGGCAAACTGGTCGAACCGTTCAGCCGAAACGATATCCAGGTAACAACCCTTGCGCGGATTATTGACGAAAAGCAGGCGGAAAACCCGGACCGCGTCAAGGTTGTACGTTCCGCCCAGGGCTTTGCCCTCTATTTTTCCAGATCCAAGATTCCATACATCCGTGATGCTGAGAAAAAGACAACAAGCTATTACCTCCATATCGGTCTTTATGCTTACAGGCTCTCGGCGTTAAAAACCTTTACCTCCCTGCCGCCAAGTCCACTTGAAAAGATTGAAAAACTCGAACAGCTGCGTCTGCTGGAAGCAGGGATAGGCGTTTACGTCGTCCTTACCAGTTACAAAGGCTTTGGCGTCGACCGCCCCGAGGATCTGGAGCTTATCTCCAGGCAGATGCAGAATTTGCGCTCTGACTGAGGGTATATTTTTATCCGAAAATCTGTTCAAAAAAAGATGTTAATTTCCCGGAGTTCCCATCTTTATTTTTTGTTATGGCTGACACCTTACCTAAATATTGAATTCTGGGGAATTCAATAAATAGGTAAGGTGTTACCGGAATAACTTAAACAGGGAGTGGTTACTTAATTTCCTTGCCAAAATTCACCATTGGTGAAGCCTTGAACCCGGTTTTTTGAAACACCTCTCCAACAAATTGAATACTTCTTTGTTGAACCTTGAAAAAATCTGTTTTCAAGACATCTGGCTGATCGGCAACAGCAGCTAATGCTGTCGCCTCACTGAAACAACCGAATAATCTTTGGGTAGAGAGAGCAAGCTGCTGCAACGAAAGTCGCGAAACAATTGATCCCTCATACGTGAGGTTTGCATTAAAAGTGTTGCCGGCATCTTGTCGTGTAATGAGTACACCAGGTTTCTGACATGTTTCAAATTCTTGACGGGAGAAATTTGCCGGCTTGCATACATCAATGACATGCATACCGTCTTGGTGTGCGATTTTCTCTGCAACGCTTGCTGTTAAGCGCACATCCCTGTGATGACTACAGGCGACTACAAGCTTAACATCTTTTAATCTATGCAGAATCTCCGGACTTTTTTGGGAAACTGGTATCACGTGAGAAAATCCCCGATTCTCCAATTCTTTTTTCACATGGGAGCCTAGAAAACCATTGGGACCAATGACCGCAACAGCATCATCTTTCCTCACCGCAAACATATTCAATGCATTGTCAACATCCTGCATTAACGCCCATACCGTGCCATTATCTCCAATGGTAAATATAACCTTGGGATACCGTTCTCGTAATTGATCAATCTCGGTCTGAAACAGTCGCTTCGTGGATGCGCCAAACAATATGATTCGCGCCCCTTTTTTTTCAACAGCATATTCAATTGCCTGGTACACCTGCTCTTTTGCCTGCACCATTTTTGGGGGCATTCTGCCGGTAGTTCTATCCTTGACCATATCTTTTGCCACAGAATTGATGCCAATGTAGCTGCCAATGCGGCCAGCCATTTGAAACTTCAGTGCTGGGGCAAACTTTCGCCCCCACAGCAAACCACATCCGATAAACCCGCGCTCAACATCATTTTGAAAGTTGGTAATGAACACAGAGTCCCATGCAGGACTTCCGCCAATATATTCCTTTGCGCCAACAAAAAGTCGATACAGATCAGAAACTACCATAAACATACTTTTCAACAGTATTTTGATGATATCATTACTCATAATTCCTGTAACCTCTTGATTGTGCTTGACTGCAATGTTACCCCTGCAAAAGTGAAGTTATATTTGTCTGACAAATTCAGATATCTTCTGCAAAGAATTTGTGAAGTGCCACTGAACACCTCGATGTACTTCTCGACACAGGCAATTGCCTGATGCGATAAACCCTGTTCCTATCGATTGACCACTTTCTTTATGTGCACGAAGAACGTGATCATTCAAGAGCATGTAATGTCCAGTGATGCCGCCATAGCTATTTTCCAGTGCAGTACGTGACAATGCTGCAACATTATCCTTCCACGCAACCGGCAGAAAGGTTGTAGAGGGCAGTTGATGAACATGCGCAAATAAATCCGGGTCCAACGAAAGAATGTGAAAATTTTTACATGGGGTCAAACCTCTACACGCCTCGTATAAATAACGAGAGAAACTCTCTTGATACGGCTCTTTTTTCAGCTCCACCATCAGGTGCAGGTGAGAACCATATCGTTCTATCACCTCGCAGAGGGTCGGAATACATCGTACACGTTCTTTGAGGTGAGCAAGTGTTACCTTGGCGATGGTGATATCACAACCAAACACGCGTTTGCAATTCGAATCATGTATGATCACTGGATGCCCATCTTTGGTCCAGCGCACATCCAGTTCGATACCCCATGCCCCAAAGTTTTTCGCAGCATCAAATGCTGCAAGAGTGTTTTCTGGCACAGAAACAGTATTATGTTCTCCTCGATGTGAAACAAGTTTTACATCGCGGGTCGTTGTTAGTTTTCTTTGCGGCCAGTAAGTAAAAAAAACATCAATTGCAGCACAGAGAAAGTCATCAAATTTCATTTAATACCGTAGGTCTCAGGATAAAGGCGTAATGCTCTCCTTGCGGGCGAGTAGGAGGCCGTGGATGCCGAGAGGTTCACAGAAAATTTTAATAAACCCATCGCGGAAAGCAACATTACCATCCTTTTTGGTTCCCCCTCCCTTACCAATCTCCATAAGATTTTCTGGAGTTTTGTAGTTCATTGGCCAGAGCAACCCCCAATCCAGAAAAATTTTTTCTGGGTTGGGGTGAATGTTACCTGTGAGGTAGTATCCACCAGGCTCAAGGACTTCACTGACTGTCTGTGAATAATCTGCAGCTCTCTTTACCTTGAGATAGTCAGTCAGACCAACCATTTCCACGATATGTGGACGATTTTTTTTTGCAACCTCAGTGATCTTGCCCATTTTACCCTCTATGTACGTGACGTTACGAATACCATGCGCTTCCATGTTCTTCTGTGCATTACGAAGTGCTTTTTTGCTTCGGTCAATAAGAACAACCTGAACATTAGGATGATCACATGCAAGAATTGCATCAATCACAGCGCGTGCAGAACCACATGCAACAGAGATAATACGCACTTCCGGTTCATCTAAAAAATCATTGATCGCACACAGCAAAATGGAATGAACCATTTTTTTACGGTTTACGAGGGCTCGACGGTTTTCCGAATTATCAAACCAGAATTTTTCAACACGATTTGCCCATGTATTGCCAAGAGCAGGACGAATCTTTTCGTCCCAGTCATACATGGTATCCAGCGCCATTGAGCTGGCAGCATCGATCTTTATCTGGTGATTGAGCGGGCTCAACCGATCAATAAAGAAGCTGCTGTAATGGTATGGGTCCCTCCCTGTCTCCCAGAGAATTTGCCTGAAATTTTTTTTGGGAGTTACCAATATTTTTTGAAGGGTAATTTGTAAAATATTGGTAATCGCTGCCCAAAGAGAGACAAGCTGCATCAATCGAACATATTTATTTGGTCGGTCATCGTAAACTTGCGCCGCCGCAGCCTGATCGAATTTTGCATGAAAGGTCGCACGATCAAGCCCTGCACCACCTTTTCGCTTTAGCCCGCCAGTAACAACCTTAGACGACGGAGTAGAAACACTGATCTTGCCTGCAGTGTTATGTACCATTTTTGTTCTCCAACGCTTTATTTCAGGATTGGGATTAAATCATGCTCTACTATTTTTTCACCTTGTGGATCAAGTTCACGAATCTTTTCCATGACCAGATTTGCACCAGCTGCCATATCAGCAAGCTGATGTTCCCTGCGAACAGAAACATGCATCGGTTTGCCAAAGGTCACAACAATCTTTTGGTGACGCTGCAACAGTTGAAATGTACCGCTGATGTGAATCGGTACAATCGGTGCGCCACTTTCTTTGTGGAGACATACTACGCCTCTCTTTGCCTTCTGTGTCTTCCCGTCTTTACTCATCTTCCCTTCCGGAAAGATAAATACTTGCTCACCATTTTTCAGCGCCTCTATCGCAGAAGACAATACATCTTCTACATGGACTTTTCCCATCTGGTCCTTGTGTCGACCTTTGACCGGAATACATGCACTCAGCCGCAACCAGCCGGCGACGATGAATGAGAGCGGAAATGGAAATGGACCGTCGACCTTCACCCACGAAAAATAGTCTTCAAAGGCAAGATAACGAACTGGCAAAAAAGCACCAAACCGGACTCCATTCCATGGCATAGCTATTGCTATCGCTGTAATCACCCCATCAAAGGGGCTGCAGTGATTAGCTGCATAAATTACAGCGTCCTTAGCTGAGAGGCCTTCCAGATTATCTTTTCCACGCACCTCAAAGCCATAAAATATCCTGAATATAAGATATAACGGGAAAAACACGATTCTCTGAAAAATTGCAGCGACTTTTACCATTTTACCCTCCTTTATCAACTTTTTGGGTAACAGCTTCCAGCTCATCCGTTGTAACCAATCACGGGGTCTGTACTGTAAGCGTTATTCTCTGTTTCTGACGTGTAACTGGTCATGGGTGCAACAGATTTGGGCAGGTACTCTTTTTCGCTCTACAAGAGTGTGCGGGAAAGAGTGCTCGTGCAAAGATGAAGTGCCCGTGATCAGTTACCATCCGTTTTCAGGCATTCACAGTCAGCCGTATAGTGTGGCTCCAGCCCGGATTTCTCACCAGCTCAGGAGATGCCATTTTGGCTGAACATTTTGTCGAAAAAGCTGTTACAGGTTTAAAAAAGCAAGCGAAACCAGTGTCATGTTCACGCTGAAATGTCAGGAGCGATAGGGCAGCGTTGACAGGACACCAGGGCGGTACACGCCCTGCGAGTAGTTACCTTTTTTGGTAATTACCTGCGTTGCTGTGCAGTATAACGGTTTACTTGGTGGGAATTTGTCAGCAGCCTTTTTACTTTTTATATGAAATTCTCTCAGTGGAAGCGAGACCCATCTCTTGCCGAAGTGGCGAACTTTCATGGTTCGTATGTGGGTGGCAAACCTGATCCAGCCATGCTGGTTAGCCAGGATTTTTCCTCAGTTCTGGCGGGTCAGATTCGGTAGTTTTTGGTAACTCGTTATAATTGCCTGTGTGTGCTGCCGGGATACTGCCGAAGATGGTTCCACCTGAGTTGACCTCCGGCGCACATTTTAACGAAATTTGAGCCTGCCCAGTGACATCACATAAAGTTGTTTTGTGTGTTTATTTAACTTTCCACAAAAAGATGGTGAAATAAATTCATTGTAGCTGTGAGTTGAACAAAAACACCCACCAAGAAGTAAAGCAAGAACGAGTTCCAACTTATGGATTTTTACCATCAACAAGGAAATGGAGGAATTATGAAATCGTTAGGAAATGTTTTGTGGAACTTCCCGTTTATGGGTTTTTTGAATGCAATCA
>PDWJ01003486.1_pt1 | contig 21985 bp, 20 predicted proteins | sample 1430881 | NCBI WGS metagenome assembly PDWJ01 (sample SAMN01162460, study PRJNA174530) | Oral metagenome, whole genome shotgun sequencing project. | biome: Marine environment; feature: Marine mammal; material: Swab sample of the gingival sulcus; isolation source: swab sample of gingival sulcus... | reverse complement strand
GCGATCGACAAGGGCGAAGGGCTGTCGACCCATTCCGCCCCCGGCGACGCCATGGCGCAGATACTTGAGGGCAAGGTCGAGATCACCATCGACGGCGTGCCCCAGACGCTCACAGCCGGTGACACCATCGTCATGCCCGCCGAAGTGCCCCATGCGCTGCTGGCGGTGGAACCGTTCAAGTTCCTGCTGGTGGTGGTGAAGATGGAGGGTGAAGCCTACCGCTGGAAATTCGAGTGATCCGCGGCCAGACCGCGTATCATCCAGACGAAGATGCCCTTATCGCCCCTGTTATAGCTGACGGGGGTGGATTTTGCTCCTAAAATGCACGAAGTATCAGAGTAAAATCAGAGAGTTATAGCCAAAAGGCACAATCAGTATTGTGTCGTTTGGCTATATCGGTCTTTGATCGCCCCGTGCCTCTTTTTACTCACCCTTTGCTCAAATCGAGGCGCATTCAAAAAATGACGTTTTTTCACAGACTTGCCAGAACAAGATTGCACCGCAGTTGAGGTGAGTTCGACCGTTATTGATGCAAACAGAAACAGCCGAAGGTGGCGTGGTTCTTGGTAGCGGCGCGAACGGTTGTGGATCTGTTTTGCTCGTGGTCTGATCAGGTGGCACAAGATGGCAAAATTCCTGGTTGGCTATGAGGGCTATTATGTCTATTGTTAATATGGCAAATCGCGGCATTATGCGTGACAAACGAGATTTCCAGTGGTGCTGTTCAGCAAATGCTGAATCTGCTCTGGGGCTCTAAGCTGACAGGCAGGCTATGCAATCAACTCTTCCCCCCCTGCGTGCCATGCACGCGTTTGAGAGCTTTGGGCGGCTTGGCTCGGTCCGTGCTGCCGCCCGGGAGTTGGGCGTGACGCCGGGGGCGATCAGTCAGCAGATCAAGCTGCTGGAAGAACAGCTGCAAATGCCCCTCATCGTCAAAGACGGCCGCCGGGCCTCGCTTGCGCCCAAAGCCAAGGCCTATCACGCGGTCTTGTCGGCTGGGTTTGAAAAGCTCAGGCAGGCTCAGGAATTGCTGTCGCAACAGGTTGCCGATCTGGATGTGCATATCTCTGGCCTGCCAACGCTCATCCTCAAATGGCTCAACCCAAGGCTGCACCATTTCGAGGCGCAATGTGGTGGGGCCTCGATCCGGTTAGAGGCCACCCATATCGAGCCCTATCCCGAATTTCTGGATCATATGTTTCGGCTGACTTACGGCAAGGCGGCGCGGGGGTTTCCCTATGCGCGGGCCTTGTTTCGGGACGAGTGCTTTCCTGTCTGTTCGCCGGAGTTTCTCAAGAACCACCCCAACGCGCTGGACCCGGAACAAATCGCAGACCTCCCTTGGATCGACATTGATTGGGGCCGGGATTATCCGACCTTTCCAAGGCTGAGCCATTGGCTCGAAGCTCAGGGCCTGCCAGCGCCCACCCACAAGCCGGTTTCGGTGCATTCGCTGTCGAGTTCCGCATTGGAGGCCGCCGCCAGCGGGCAAGGAGTTGCTCTGGCGCAATCCTCTTTTGCGTCAGATGATATCGGGTTGGGCCGGCTTGTCAGGATGTCCGAACACAGCATCACTATGCCCGAACCCTATTTCATCTGTTGGGGGGCTCAGCTGATGGCAAATGAGCATTCCAGGAAATTCCTGAATTGGGTGCTGTCGGAAACGCCCGAGTAATTGTTTAGGTCAGCTAAACAATTGAGGCTTGATGTTGGGTTTTCCCGGGGCCACAATCGGGCTATTCATATCTGCACTTAGCCAATGTTCTCAAATTAGCAAGGAAGCCACATGTTTTTGAAAAATGCTTGGTATGTCGCCGCCTGGAGCGATGAAATCGTCAACGCATTACAGCAGGTTATCGTGCTGGGCGAGAAAATCTGCATGTTCCGCAATGAAGAGGGCGAAGTCATCGCCGTGGAAGATGCCTGCCCGCACCGCAAGCTGCCTCTGTCCAAGGGCCGGATCAAGAATAACAATGTTGAGTGTGGCTATCATGGTCTGACGTTTGATTGCGCTGGTCAATGTGTCTGGGCGCCCGGCGGTGGGCGCATCCCGTCTGCGGCGCGGGTGCGCCCCTATCCGGTGCATGAGAAATACGGTCTGGTCTGGATCTGGATGGGCAATGCCGCGATTGCCGACCCGGAGGAAATCATCGACATTCCCAATTTCGACAGCCCCGAATGGGGGATGAACCGCGGCGCGGCGATGGAGCTGAACTGCAACTATCTGTTGATGTGCGACAATCTGCTTGACCCCACGCATGTGGCTTGGGTGCATGAAAGCTCGTTCGCCGCCGATGCGACCAAGGACACCCCGTTGCGGGTGACCAAAACAGATACCGGCGTGATCGTGCATCGCTGGATGATGGATCACGAACCGGCTCCGTTTTACAAAAAGGTCATCGAATTTGAAGGCAACTGTGACCGCCTTCAGCATTACGAGGTCCGTTACCCCAGCCACGCCCTGATCCGCGCCGTATTTACCCCGGCGGGGACGGGCGGTGTGGATGGCACGCTGCATGAAAAGACCTTTGTCATGGACAGCTATAACTTCATGACGCCCACGACCGAATCCGAGACCCGCTATTACTGGTTCCAGCTGCGCAATGTGCGCCCTGACGATGAAGAGCTGTCAAAGATGATGAGCGAAGATGTGCGCGAAGCATTTGAAGAGGACCGCGCGGTGCTGAACGAAGTGCAGATCGGCATGACGGAAAAGACGTCGCCGCATATCGACCTGAGCATTGATGCCGGGCAGCTGCGGTTCCGGCGGCAGCTGGAAGCGATGATCGCCGAAGAGGCCATGGTTGACGCAAAGTTGAGTCAGTAAAATGGCCGGGGCTTTTCGTAAATTCCGCGTGGCGGATAAGGTCGTTGAGAGCGAGATTATCACCTCGTTCTATCTGGAACCAACCGATGGTGCCCCCATTGGCAAGGTCAAGCCGGGGCAATACATCACCCTGCGCGTTCCCGGCGGGGATGAGCCGGTGCGCAAGATGTATTCCGTGTCCTGCAACCCGTCAGAAACGCGCTATCACCGGATCACGGTGAAACGCGAGGCCGGGCAAAATGGTGCGCCGGATGGCGTTGGCTCGTGCTGGCTGCATGATCAGGTGGACATCGGCAGCATTGTTGAGGTCGCTGATCCTCGGGGCTCGTTCGTTCTGGATGAGGATAGCACCCGCCCGGTGTTGCTGATCTCTGGCGGGGTTGGCCTGACGCCGATGGTGTCGATGCTGCACCGGCTGCGTGACAGCACCCGTGAGGTGTATTTCCTGCACGCTTGCGAGAACGGGGCGGTTCATGCGCTCCGGGACGAGGTTCTGTCCTGTGCGAATGAGCGGATACACCCGCTTTTTGTCTATCGCACCCCCAGCGCTGAGGACCGTGCTGCCAAGCTGTTCGATGCAGAGGGCGTGATTGACAAGGCATTCCTGCAACAGCACATCCCGATCGACGATTATGAGGCCTATATCTGCGGGCCAACGCCGTTCATGGCGGCGATGTATCAGCTTTTGCAACAGTTGGGGGTGCCAAAGAAACGCATCGCCTATGAGTTCTTTGGCAAGGCGACTTCGCTCGACGCACTGGCCGAAAAACCCGCCGCGTCGGAAAGCAGCAAGGCCGCCTCGCGGGCCGCCCCCACCATTCAGGCGCTGACCTTTATCACCAACCCCGATGCCTGGGCGGCAGAAGACGAGCCCTCGGCCGCTGCGCCAGCGCATATGCCGGCGAGCGGAGACATCACCTTTCGGGCCTCCAATGTGACGGCCAACTGGGATGGAACGGCGGACTCGTTGCTCGAACTGGCGGAAAATGCCGGGCTGCACCCGGAATTCAGTTGCCGGGCCGGGATCTGCAATGCGTGCAAATGCGGGTTGATCTCTGGTGAGGTTGAATATTTCGAAGAGCCATTGAACCAGCCCGAAGAGGGGCAGATTCTGATCTGTTGCGCGCGTCCCAAAGGGCCGGTGGTTCTGGATATCTGACACATGGGCGGCCCGCGATCCACCGGGCCGCCCGGATCGAGTCTTTGGCAGCGCTTTTGTCTGAGTAAGGCCGCTTATGTCTAGATTTATGCAAAAGCTCTGATTATATTTATGACAGCGGATATTCTGCATGACGGTTCGGCTGTGCCGATCGTTGGATGCGGGGTGAAAACAGCTGTCGCGAACCGTGAGACAGCCACAATCTGAACGAGGCGAGCCAAAGTGAAAGCCACCTACAAAGATGTGAAATCCGACATCCTGTCGAAAATCACCAATGGGGAATGGGCCCCGGGCAGCCTGATTCCCAATGAGACCGAGCTTGCCGCAGATTATGGCTGTGCGCGGGCCACGGTGAACCGTGCGATGCGCGAGCTGGCCGATGACGGGCTGATCGAAAGGCGCCGAAAGGCAGGCACCCGGGTTCGGATGGCCCCCCTCCGGCAGGCGCGGTTTGATATTCCGATGGTCGGCGCCGAGATTGCGGAAAAAGGTGCTGAATATCGCTATTCTTTCGTCCGACGCTCTGTTGTGTCAGCCCCTGACTGGTTGCGTGCCCGGCTTCACTTATCGGATGATACCGATGTCGTGCATCTGGTTTGTATGCATTATGCCGACGGGGATCCATATCAGTATGAAGACAGATGGATCAGCCTGTGTGCCTTGCCACAGGCCAAAAGCGTCGATTTTTCCAAGGTGGGGCCAAATGAATGGCTGGTGTCTACGATCCCGTTTTCGGATGTCGAAATCAGTTTATCGGCTGGGTTGGCGGATCAGACTCTGGCGGATTACCTGGCCTGTTCCGTGGGCGAGCCTGTCTTTACCGTTGAGCGCTCGACATGGTGGGAGGGCAAGGCAGTGACCTATGTCAAGCTGACCTACCGGCCCGGCCATCGCCTGACCACGCGCTACTGACGCAAAAGCGCCTGTTGCCGCACGCAGCTCCCTTGCAATGGCAGAGCGATGTCTCCCCCGCTCTGCCGCATCTGCTTTTGCCGCAGCTCTTACAGCACCATGGCCGCGATCCATCCGCCTATGATAAGCGGCAGGTTGAAATGGATGAAGGTGGGCACGACCGTATCCCAGATGTGATTATGCTGACCATCGGCATTCAGACCCGCGGTCGGCCCAAGCGTCGAATCCGAGGCCGGAGACCCCGCATCCCCCAGCGCCCCCGCCGTGCCGATCAGCGCTACCGTTGCCAGCGGCGAGAAGCCGAAGGTGATGCACAGCGGCACATAGATGACCGCAATGATCGGCACCGTCGAAAAGGATGACCCGATCCCCATGGTGATCATTAACCCGACCAGAAGCATCATGAAGGCGGCCATCCCCTTGCTATCGCCAATCAGCGCGGTGGAGGCCTCGACCAGTTGCGGGACCTCTCCGGTCTGGTTCATCACCGCCGAGAACCCTTGTGCGGTGACCATGATGAAGCCAATCAGCGCCATCATCCGCAAGCCTAGAACGAACACATCATCGACCTCGTTCCACTTGTAGGACCCGGAAAAGCTGAGGATCGCAAAGCCAACCAGCCCGGACAGGATCATCGACCCGGAGTAAAGCTGCACCCCCAGCACGACGATAATCGACAACCCGCTCAGCGCGAGCTGGATGGGTTTGAGGTCGCGATCAATCGGCTCCTTGTCCTCCTGCGCGGCCACCGCCCGCAGCTTGTATTCGCGCGGCTTGCGATAGCTGAAGGCAATCGCAATCAGCAGCCCCAGCAGCATGAACAGTGCCGGGATCAGCATCGCCAGCGGCACCGAGGATGCGTCAATGGCAAAACCCAGCTCCGAGCCCGCGATGTTGATGTTTTTGGTCAGGACGTTTTGCTGATAGACCGCGCCAAAGCCGACCGGGAACAGCATATAGGCCAGGATCAGGCCGCAGGTCAGCGCACAGGCTGCCGCGCGCCGGTCCAGTTTCAGCATGTCCATCACCCCCATGAGCGGCGGCACCAGGATCGGGATGAAGGCGATATGCACCGGCACCAGCGTTTCTGCCAGGCTGGCACAGATCAGAAAGGCACCGTAGAGCACCATCTGCGCATAAAGCACATTGGATTCGGTGCCTTTGGCCCCCACAACGGCGATGATCTTTTCTCCCAGCAGGTGGGTGATGCCCGAGCGCGCGAGCGCCACGGCGAAGGCCCCCAACAGGCCATAGGACAAGGCGATGGTGGCCCCATTGCCCAGCCCGCCTTCGAACAGGGTCACGACTTCGGTGATCGAAAATCCGGCATTCAGCCCGCCGACAAAGGTTGCAAGAATTAGCGCCAGAACCACAGGCACCCTGACCAGACTCAGGCCCATCATGACCAACACGGCCAATACAATTGAATTCATGGTATTTCCTCCCTTTTCGGGTTTCGGTTTGCCCGTTTGACCGGTTCCCATTGGGGTGCCGATCGCTGTCTGCCCTCCTCTTTTCCCTTTCCCTATTCCCCCGCCTTTTTCGGCGGATGCTTTTATTCCTGCAAAAAGGGCGACCCGTTGGGGCCGCCCTTGCTGTGTTATCAGTTGCCCAGAATACCCGGCAGCCGCAGCCCGTGCTCGCGGGCGCAGTCGAGGGCGATGTCATAGCCCGCATCCGCGTGGCGCCAGACCCCGCTGGCCGGGTCGTTCCAGAGCACCCGCTCCAGCCGTTTGGCAGCCTCGGGCGTGCCGTCGGCGCAGATCACCACACCGGAGTGCTGGGAAAAGCCCATGCCGACCCCGCCGCCATGGTGCAGCGACACCCAGGTCGCGCCCGAGGCGGTGTTGACCAGCGCGTTCAGCAGCGGCCAGTCGGAGACCGCGTCGGAGCCGTCTTTCATCGCTTCGGTTTCGCGGTTGGGCGAGGCGACGGAGCCGCTGTCGAGGTGGTCGCGACCAATCACAACCGGGGCTTTCAGTTCACCGCTGGCGACCATTTCGTTGAACATCAGGCCAGCCTTGTGGCGATCCCCCAGCCCGATCCAGCAGATGCGCGCCGGAAGGCCCTGAAAGGCGATCCGGTCGCGGGCCATGTCGAGCCAGTTGTGCAGATTCTCGTTCTCGCCCGGCAGAACAGCGGGCGGATATAGGCGGGCACGAAGCCGGGGAAGGCGAAGGCGTTTTCCAGCCCCTCTTCCAGCGCCATCTGGCGGATGTTGTTGCCGTAATCGACCGTGGGCACGCCGTCTTCATGGAAGGCAACCATGGCTTCGACCTGCACTTTCATCGAGGCGCGGGCGGCCTTTTCGACCACTTTCGGCTCGGTCTGGGCACGGGCACGCCATTCGGCGACGGTCCAGCCCTGAGGGAGGTAGCCGTTCACCGGGTCGTGGGCGGAGGTCTGGTCGGTGACGATGTCGGGGCGGACACCGCGCTTGTGGATCTCGGGGAAGACATCCGCCGCGTTGGCGATCAGCGCCACGGATTTCGCCTCGCCGGCTTTGGTCCAGCGGTCGATCATCTCCAGCGCTTCGTCCAGTGAATGGGTCTTTTCGTCCACGTAGCGGGTGCGCAGGCGGAAGTCGGCGCTGCGCTCGTCGCACTCGACCGCGAGGCAGCAGGCCCCGGCCATCACCGCCGCCAGAGGCTGGGCGCCGCCCATGCCGCCAAGGCCGCCGGTGAGGATCCACTTGCCCGTGAGGTCACCGCCGTAGTGCTGGCGCCCGGCCTCGGCGAAGGTCTCGTAGGTGCCCTGAACGATGCCCTGCGAGCCGATATAGATCCACGAGCCCGCGGTCATCTGGCCATACATCATCAGGCCCTTCTTATCGAGCTCGTTGAAGTGGTCCCAGTTGGCCCAGTGGGGCACGAGGTTGGAATTGGCGATCAGCACGCGGGGAGCGTCCGCGTGGGTCTTGACCACGGCCACCGGCTTGCCGGACTGGACCAGCAGGGTCTCGTCGGCTTCCAGATCCTTCAGCGTGTCCACGATGAGGTCAAAGTCCTTCCAGGTGCGCGCCGCGCGGCCAATGCCCCCGTAGACAACCAGTTCGTGGGGGTTTTCGGCCACGTCGGGGTGCAGGTTGTTCATCAGCATCCGCAGGGGAGCTTCGGTCAGCCAGCTTTTGGCGTTCAGCTCGGTGCCGGTGGGAGGGTAAATGTCACGGTTGTTTTTGCGGGGGTCGCTCATGATGTGCCTTTCAATGCAGGGGCCAAAGCGGCCAGTTGAGTCAGGATGGATGTCAGATACGGGCGCAAGCGGGCGGCCTTGTCCGCGTCATAACTCCAGGGGCTTGCCTGCGCCGTCAGATACATGCTTTGGGCAAGCTCCATCTGGATCGCGTGGAACCCCTGATCAGGGCGGCCATAATGGCGGGTCGACCAGCCACCCTTGAAGCGGCCATTGGTGATCCAGCTATAGCCCGGCGCATCTTCGCAGACAGCTTGGGTCACGGATTCGATTTCGGCCGCGCAGGTGGTGCCATCATTGGACCCGATATTGAAATCGGGCAGGATGCCGTCAAACAGGAACGGAATCTGCGAGCGGATGGAATGGCAATCATACAGGATGGCGATGCCATGAATGTCACGCACCCGATCAAGTTCGGCCTGCAAAGCGATGTGGTAGGGGGTGTGAAACGTCGCCTGACGCGCTTGCACTGCGGCTTCATCGGGGGGGGCGATCCAGATGTCGTGGCCGTCAAAATCGGTCAGCGGCACAAGGCCGGTGGTGTTCTGACCGGGATAGAGCGATACGCCAGACGGGTCCCGGTTGGCGTCGATCACATAGCGGTGAAATGTGGCCCGGACTGTGGTTAAGCCCTCCAACAGCCCGTCATAGAGCGTATGGATATGCCAGTCGGTATCGTCCAGCCCGCGCCCGCGCGGGTTCAGATTGGCCATGATTTCGTCAGGCACATAGGTGCCGGTGTGGGGCAGGCCCAGAACAATCGGGCTGTCGCCCTGAACAATCTCTACGGGGGTCATGATTCAAACTCCGGCATGTTGATGGCGGCGGCGCTGACGATGTCGCCACTGGCAATCATCGCGGCGGCGCGTTCAAGATCGGGGGCAAGGTAGCGGTCTTCGCCCATGGTTTTCACGTCTTTGCGCACCCGCGTCACGACCCGCTGCAATGTGTCGCTGGTTTTCATGGGGGCGCGGAAATCAATGCCCTGCGCCGCACATAGTAATTCGACCCCCAGAATGCGGTGCAGATTGTCGATCATCGGCCCCAGACGGCGGGCCCCATGTGCGGCCATGGAAACGTGGTCTTCCTGATTGGCCGAGGTCGGTGTGCTGTCGGTGACGCAGGGGTTGGCCAGATGTTTGTTTTCGCTCATCAGCGCGGCGGTGGTGACTTCGGCAATCATGTAGCCGCTGTTCAGGCCCGGATTGGGGGTCAGGAAAGGTGGCAAATCAAAGCTGAGAACCGGATCGACGATCAGCGCGATGCGGCGTTGGGCAATGGCTCCGATTTCGGCCACCGCAAGGGCGATCATATCGGCGGCAAAGCCCACGGGTTCGGCGTGGAAATTGCCCCCCGACACGATCAGATCGGCCCCGACCAGCACAAGCGGGTTGTCTGTCGCGGCATTGGCTTCGGTCTCAAGGGTACGGGCGGCCTGACGCAGCACATCCATCGCAGCCCCGGTCACCTGTGGCTGACAGCGGATGCAATAGGGATCCTGCACGCGGGCGTCATCGGCCATGTGGCTGTCGCGGATTTCTGACCCGGCGAGCAGGGCGCGCATGGTGTCGCCGGCCTCGATCTGGCCGCGATGGCCGCGCAGGATATGAATTTCGGGTTCCAGCGGTGCGGTCGAGCCCATGATGGCATCGGTGGACAGCGACGAGGTGACAAGCGAAGAATGCGCGGCCCGCCAGGCTCCGAACAGACCGACCAGCGCAAAGGCGGTGCAGAACTGGGTGCCGTTGATCAGCGCCAGCCCCTCTTTGGGGCCGAGCTCAACCGGGGTCAGACCGGCGGCGGCAAGGGCTTGGTCCCCCGGCATGATGGCGCCGTCAAACTCGGCTTCGCCATGCCCCATCAGGGTCGCTGCCATATGGGCCAGCGGTGCCAGATCGCCCGAAGCCCCGACCGAGCCCTGCGCCGGAATGACCGGGGTCACCCCTTTTTCCAGCATGGCTTCGATCAGATCGACCACCTCAAGCCGGACGCCCGAAGCACCGCGCCCGAGGCTGAGCAGTTTCAGCGCCATCAACAGACGCGCATGGGCCCGTGGGATCGCCGGGCCAACACCGCAGCAATGCGACAGGATCAGATTGCGTTGCAGGGTTGCGGTATCCTCGGCCTTGATCTTGACCGATGCCAGCTTGCCAAAGCCGGTGTTCACGCCATAAACCGCATCAGAACCGGCCACGGCCTTGGCAATGCGGGCATGGGCCCGTTCAATTTCAGGCCGGCAGGCCGGATCAAGACGCACAGCGGCCTGTTCGCGGAAAATTTTTTCCAGATCGGCCAGAGTAACGGCGCCGGGGGTGAGCGTGAGTGTGGTCAAGATGTGCCTCCGAAAATACGGGTGTGAAGGGGGTTAAAGCCGATGCGATAGGCCAGTTCAGCGGGGTGTTTGACATCCCAAACCGCCAGTTCGGCGCGCTGGCCGGCCTTGATCATGCCGACATCCTTCAGGCCAAGGGCGCGGGCCGCGTGTTGCGTGGCGCCGCGCAGGGTCTCTTCCGGGGTCATGCCAAACAGGGTACAGCCCATATTCAGTGTCAGCAGCAGCGAATTGAGCGGTGACGAGCCCGGGTTCAGATCGGTTGCAATGGCCATCGGAACGCCGTGCTTGCGCAACAGATCGACAGGGGGGGCCTGTGTTTCGCGCAGGGTGTAGAAGGCTCCGGGCAGGATGACGGCGACGGTGCCGGCCGCAGCCATCGCACGCACGCCGTCTTCGTCGAGATATTCGATATGATCGGCCGAAAGCGCCCCATAGCTGGCGGCAAGCTTGGCCCCGCCCAGGTTAGAGAGCTGTTCGGCGTGCAGTTTGACCGGCAGGCTCAGCTCGGTCGCCACATCGAACACGCGGGCAATCTGGGGGGGGCCAAAGGCAATGCTTTCGCAAAACCCATCCACCATATCGACCAGCCCTTCGGCATGGGCGGCGCGCAGGGTCGGGATGCAGATGTCGTCAATATAGGCATCATCGCGGCCGGTGTATTCGGGTGGGGTGGCGTGGGCTCCGAGGAACGAGGTTTTGACGCGAATCGGGCGGTTGGCCATGACGGCGCGGGCAACGCGCAGCATCCGCAGCTCGGTTTCGGTGTCCAGGCCATAGCCGGATTTGATCTCGATCGTGGTCACGCCCTCGGCAATCAACACGTCAACTCGGCGCAGAGCATCCGCCAGCAGGGCGTCCTCGGTGGCGTTGCGGGTTGCTTTCACGGTCGAGATAATGCCTCCGCCCGCGCGGGCAACCTCTTCATAGCTGGCCCCGTTCAGGCGCATTTCAAACTCTACGGCACGATCCCCGCCATGCACGATATGGGTGTGGCAATCAATCAGGCCGGGGGTGACCAGTCGCCCGCCAAGCGATTCGGAGGGCAGAGCGCTGAATTCGGAGGGCAGATCATCCCGCGTTCCGACCCAGGCGATATGATCCCCCTCAATCACAATGGCCGCGTTTTCAATCATGCCATAAGGGGTGGCGCTGCTATCCAGCGTTGCGGCGTTCAAATCAACGAGGACCCGATCATTTTCAGTCATTTCTTTTGCCCAATATAGAGGTTTTGCTTTTCTAATGCGGATATAATGCTTATATGTCTATACATAAAAATATGGAGGGCCGTCAAATGATTTTCGCAAAACACGCAAAACTGCCATCGGGCTGGGCCCGTAATGTGCGCTTGACGATCTCGGGGCAGACAATCACCGGGATCGAAGCGGATCAGGATGCGCAGGCCGGAGATGCGCGCGTTGACGTGTTGCTGCCCGCGCTTGGCAATCTGCACAGCCACAGCTTTCAACGTGCCATGGCGGGCATGACCGAATATCGCATGGCGGGCAAAGACAGCTTCTGGACATGGCGCGACCTGATGTATCATTTTACCCGCCATCTGACTCCTGAGCATATTGAGGCGATTGCCGGATTCGTGTTTCTTGAAATGCAGGAGGCCGGCTATGCCAGTGTGGGCGAGTTTCACTATCTGCATCATCAACCAGACGGCACCCCCTATGATGATCTGGCCGAGCTTTCGGCCCGCATTGCTTCGGCGGCGGCGACCACAGGCATCGGCCTGACACATTTGCCGGTGCTTTATACCTATGGCGGGGCTGGGCAGGTGCCGCTGCAGGCCGGGCAGGCGCGTTTTGGCAATTCGGTTGATCGGTTCAATGCGCTGGTGGCGCGAGCCGAACAAGCGGTTGGTGCGCTGCCCGCGGATTGCCGTGTGGGCATTGCCCCTCATTCGCTGCGGGCCACATCGCCTGATGATCTGGCCGAGGTGCTGGGGGCGCGTGCAACCGGCCCGATCCATATTCACATCGCCGAGCAGCCCAAAGAGGTCGCAGATATCTCTGCGTGGCTTGGAGCCCGGCCCGTCGAGTGGCTGCTGAACAATGCCAAAGTCAACCGGGATTGGTGCCTGATTCACGCCACGCATATGACCGATGCGGAAACAACTGACATGGCCAAATCCGGGGCCGTTGCCGGGCTTTGCCCGATCACCGAGGCCAATCTGGGCGATGGTCCGTTCAACGGGCCGTCCTATCTGGCGGCGGGCGGGGCTTTCGGCATTGGCTCGGATTCCAATGTTCTGATTTCCCTGACCGAGGAATTACGCACCTTGGAATATTCACAGCGTTTGCGCGATGTGGCCCGCAATGTGATGGTTGTTGGCGAAGGCTCGGTTGGCGACGTGCTGTATACCGGGGCTGCGCAGGGCGGGGCGCAGGCTCTGGGGCGCGGCAAGGGCGAGATCGCAACGGGCGAGCTGGCCGATCTGGTGGCGATCAACAGCTCTGATCTGGCGCTTTGTGCGTTGAAACCGCATCAGTTCTTGGATGGGCTGGCCTTTGCCGCCCGAGACCATGTCGTTACCGATGTCTGGTCCGCCGGGCGGCATATGGTCAAGGGCGGGCGGCACATCCGGCGCGATCAGATCACGGCGGCTTACCGCGCGGCTATGACGAATTTGATGGGTTTGCTCTGATCCAGATAGAGCACCTGGATTTCCAGCACCGCATCCCCGGTGCCGAGTTTCAGCTGTGTCTGCTCTACGGGGAAAGCGGTATCGCCAACCTCAAGCTGCAAGGGGCCAAATGTCGGCCGCCCCGCCAATACATGCAGGGCGGTCATGCCTGTGGCGGGCGGGGTCACGGGCTGATCAAGCGGGCCGCGCCGGGGCGTGACCGCTGCATCGCATAGCCGGGGGTCGAACATCAGGTTCAGATCCGTCAGCGGGCCACCTTTGAGCCGGGCAAACACGTCAAGTTCACCGCTAAAACGCACGGGCTGCCACGGGTCGGCATCCAATCCCCCTTGAGAGTGCTGCAACACCATGCCGCTATCTGAAACCACGGTCAAAATCCGTATCAGCCCGGTAAAAGAGGAAAACGCGCCATCCTCGGCAACATCCGCGCGGCTTAATCGCCACGCGGTTTGTCCGTCACAGCTTCCCAAAGCAATGTTGCGCGTGATCCCGCCGCCATTTTTCCAGGGGATGTCAATAAGTGCGTTGTGGCGCAGAATCTGCATGGTTCCGGCCCTTTCCAATTTGGAGCGCAATGCGCCCGCCGTGGTTTAATCTAGGCCATCAGGGTTGAATGAAGCAACAGCAGCTGTCCCGGGATCGGGGCTCTTTGAGGCCTTCACAAGGTGACGGCTTCGGGGATTCGGATTGCTGAAGAGCCGCCGGGAGCGATGCGTTCAGAGCCGGTTGCATCCTTGCGCCGATCCGTGTGCTCGGAGCATATATGCTCGGCCTTGAGGTGCTTTTTATAAGCTTTTACAATGAGTTACCGAATGCGTCTGGTGTGTGCGAGGCGCGCTTCAATCCGGCATTCTCCCGAGGTTTTTTTAAGAGGTTTGGCCCCGATTTCGCGGCGCTCGGGCGGGCCGTTTCTGGGGGCAGGGGATTGGTTTGTCGTTAATGAACTCTGGACCCTATGCCGCAGATCGCTTAAGCAGAAGATCAAATAATTGCTCCGGTGCCGGGCGACTTGTGGGTTGATCCGGGGGCGCGAGTGGTGAAACCATAACAATAATAACGATAATCTTTAAGGGGAGATTGCCCAATGAATACGAAACAAATGATGATCGCAGCGGCGGCACTGGCGGCCGGTTTTGCGGCGCAGGCCACCGCCGACACTCTGAGAATCGGCACCGAGGGTGCCTATCCTCCGTTCAACTACATCGAATCCGATGGCACAATCGCCGGTTTTGACGTCGATATCGCTCTGGAGCTGTGCAAGCGTATGGAAGTGAAATGCGATGTTGTGGCGCAAGACTGGGACGGGATCATCCCCGGCCTGCTGGCCAATAAATATGACGTGATCGTTGCCTCCATGTTCATCACCGAAGAACGCAAGAAGCAGGTGTCTTTCTCTGACCCTTACTATCTGGCGGCGATGACCCATGTCGTTCCCAAAGGCAGCGGCATCACTGAATTTACCAATGAGTCCCTTGCCGGCAAAATCATCGGCGCTCAGTCCGGGACAACGCAGGCGGATTACGCCGAAGCCACCTATCCTGATGCCGAAATCCGCCTCTATCCAACGCAGGACGAAGCGAATCTGGACATGGCAAGTGGTCGTATTGATTTGCAGGTGGGTGACATGTTGCCAATGCTGGATTGGACCACCAAAACCGAAGATGGGTCTTGCTGTGAGTTGGCCGGTGATCCGATCACCGATCCGGACTTTGTGGGCGAAGGTGTAGGCATGGCCGTGCGTCAGGAAGATAACGAGCTGCGCGAAAAGCTGAACAAGGCTCTGGCCGAGATCCGCGCTGATGGCACCTATCTGACCATCAATAACAAGTATTTCGACATCGACGTTTACACGATGAAGTAATGCAAAACCTCCCCCTGTTCATAAGGTCAGGATTTGTTTGAGCTCTTTGCATACGGCGATGCCGGATGGGGGGACGAGATCCTGCGCGGGTTGGCGATTACGGTGCAGCTTGCCATCGTAACGCTGCCCGTGGGGCTCGTGCTGGGGTTTTTGGCGGCGTTTCTTTCGCTGTCGCGGCTGAAAGCCCTGCGTTTTATGGGATTTGGCTATACCACCGTGATGCGCGGATTGCCGGAAATCCTGACGCTGTTTGTGGTTTATAACGGTGTCGGCCTGTTGCTGAATTCCGTCATCCATTGGTGGAACCCCGATAGTGAAGCGGTTAATTTTAGCCCCTTTGCTGCCGGAGTGATTGCCTTGGGCATGGTGTTTGGTGCCTTTGCCGGCGAAGTGATCCGCGGTGCCTTCAACTCCCTTGACGGGGGGCAGGCCGAGGCCGGTCGCGCCATTGGCATGAGCCAGCGTCAGATATTTTTCCGCATTCAGCTGCCGCAGCTTTGGCGCTTTGCCTTGCCCGGATTGGGCAATCTGTGGATCAATATGCTGAAGGACACCGCGCTGGTGTCGATCATCGCCTTGGATGATCTGATGCGCATGACCAAAGTCGCCGTGGGCGTCACCAAACAACCCTTTACCTTTTACCTTGTGGCCTGTCTGATCTATTGGGTGCTGTGCCTGCTGTCAGAGCTGGTTCTGGCGCGGATGGAACGGCGCGCCAATCGTGGTGTGCGGAGGGCATGAGATGAACCCGATCGAAGTTCTCCTCCAATACTGGCCGCGGCTGCTGGACGGCACCCTGATGACGATCAAGCTGACGCTGCTTGGGGCGCTGATCGCGGCGTTGTTTGCGCCGGCCTTTGCCCTGATCCGGGTGCAGGGGCCGATGGTGTTGCAAGCCCCGTTGCGGATTTATATTTCGTTCATGCGCGGCACACCGATCCTTGCCCAGCTGTTTTTGATTTATTACGGCTCTGGGCAGTTTCGCCCGTTTTTGATGGAATGGGGGCTTTGGAACTTCTTTCGCGACCCGTTTAACTGTGCCCTGCTGGCGTTTGCGCTGAACTCGACCGCCTATCAGACCGAGATTCTGCGTGGCGGTATCATGGGGGTGAATCGTGGCGAAATCGAAGCCGCCAAAGCCATTGGTATGAGCCGCGTGACCACGTTGCGCCGTGTGGTGTATCCACATGCTTACCGGATCGCGTGGCCTGCTTTGGGCAATGAAGTGATCTTGTTGATGAAGGCCAGCGCTCTGGCCAGTGTGGTCACCGTGTTTGACATTATGGGCCGCACCCGGCAGTTGTTTTCAAGGACGTTTGATTTTTCAGTCTATCTGTGGGCCGCCGTGATTTACCTGTGCATCACCGCGCTGTTTGTGCTGCTGTGGCGGCAGGTGGAACGCAGGCTCAGCCGCCATATCGAGGCCCACAATACCCCCCGAACCGCCGCAGCCCCCGTGGAGGATAGCCAAGGATGACCCAGACGGAAACCGTTTTGAAAGCCGAAGATATTCGCAAGTTTTTTGGTGAACTCGAAGTGCTGAAAGGCATTTCGCTTGAGGCGCACAAACAAGATGTGATCTCGATCCTGGGCTCTTCGGGGTCGGGCAAATCCACGTTTCTGCGCTGCCTGAATTTTCTGGAAACGCCGACGTCGGGCAGGGTGATCGTGCATGGCGAAGAGGTGCTGGTGCGCAATGGCAAGCCGCAAAATGCCGGCCAGATCGAAAGCATCCGCAGCCGTTTGGGTATGGTGTTTCAGCAATTCAATCTGTGGACCCATCGCACGGTGCTGGAAAATGTCATGGAAGGCCCGGTGCAGGTTCAGAAAATTCCCAAGGCCGAAGCGCGGGACAAGGCTGAAGCCCTGCTGAGCCGTGTCGGGCTTGCCGAACGGATGCATATGTATCCTTCTCAGTTGTCGGGCGGGCAGCAGCAGCGCGTCGCCATCGCCCGGGCTTTGGCGATGGAGCCGGACGCGATTTTGTTTGACGAGCCGACTTCGGCGCTGGATCCCGAGCTGGTCGGCGAGGTTCTGAAGGTGATGCAGTCTCTTGCCGCAGAGGGGCGCACGATGATTGTCGTGACCCACGAGATGAGCTTTGCCCGTGATGTTTCTTCCGAAGTTGTGTTTCTGCATGAAGGCCGGATTGCCGAACAGGGGCCGCCGGATCAGATGTTTACCAATCCCAAAACCGAAGAATTCCAGCGCTTTATCGCCAAGGTCAGCTAAGCACGGGCGCTGAAACCCGATCCAATCCCTAATTCAGGTTGAGACCATGCCGCAAAATCCAAACGCCGCCATCACCAATACTGCCATCCGCATTGAGGCGGCCGAATTGCGGATCGTCAGCCTGCCATTGCTGACTCCGTTTGTCATTTCCACCGGCACAATGACCTGCAAGACCTTTCCGCTATTGGTGCTGAAGGGCGAAGGGCTGGAAGGGATCGCCGAAGCGGTGATGGATACGACCCCGGACTATCTGGAAGAGACCACTCCCGGCGCGATGGCGTTTCTGCGCGAGGTCTTGCTGCCCTCGATCATTGGCAAAAGCTTTGCTTCGCCCTATGAATTAGAGCCGTATCTGGCGCCGTGGCGCGGTCACCGGATGGCCAAGGCGGTGGTTGAAATGGCGTTTTGGGATCTCTGGTCCAAAAGCCTTGGCATTCCGCTCAAGGCGGCCCTTGGCGGGGTTGGGGATGCTGTGGATGTCGGGGTCAGTCTGGGCATCGCACCGGTGGCGCAAACCCTTGATCGCATCGACGAAGCCCTTGCCGCCGGGTATAAACGTACCAAGCTCAAGATCGCGCAGGGCCATGACGTTAAACTCATCGAAGCGGTGCGCGCGCGCCACCCCGACATCAAGCTGACCGTGGACGCCAATACCGATTATGGGCTGGCTGATCTGCCGGTTCTGCAGGCGCTGGATGCGTTCAACCTTGATTACATCGAACAGCCGCTGGCCTTTGACGATATCCACGATCATGCGCAGGTGCAGGCGGTGTTAAAAACCGCAATCTGTCTGGACGAAAGCATCCGCAGCGCCAGCGACGCCCGCAAGGCACTAGAGGCGCGGGCGGCGCGGGTGATCAATATCAAGGTCGGGCGTGTCGGCGGTTTTGCTGCGGCCCGTGCGATCCACGACACCAGCGCGGCCTTTGGTGCGCCGGTCTGGTGCGGGGGGATGCTTGAGGCCGGCATTGGCCGAGCGCATAACATCCATCTGGCCACGCTGGCGAATTTCACCAAACCCGGGGATACTTCCAGCGCCAGCCGCTATTTCAAACGTGACATCATCAACGAACCGCTTGAGGCTGTTACCGGCGAAATGCCGGTGCCGGCCAATGGCGCGGGCATCGGCGTGACCCTTGACCATGGCTATCTGCAAACCGTCACCGATCACTTTGAGGAGATCAAGGCATGACCCAGCCCACAACCGGTCTGACGATCCGTGAATTGAATTCGGTCGCCGAACTCAAACGCTCTGAAGCGTTCCAGCGCGAAGTCTGGGGCGAAGATGACCCTGCCGATAACTCCGATATCATGCTGGCGATCCAGCACGAGGGCGGTCTGGTCGCGGGGGCGTTTCTGGATGGGCGGATGCTGGGGTTTGTGTTCGGCTTTCCCACCAGTGAGCCGGATGCGCAGCATTCCCATCGGCTGGCCGTGCATCCCGACAGCCGTGGCATGGGGCTGGGGCGCAAGCTGAAATGGTATCAGCGCGACTGGTGCCTTGAACGCGGCATCACCAAAGTGCGCTGGACCTATGATCCGCTGCGTCGGGTCAATGCCAACCTGAACATCGCAACGCTGGGGGCGCAGGCCGGAACCTATTACTGCGATTACTATGGCAAAATGGCGGGCATCAACGCCGGTGTTGCTTCGGACCGTTTGCTGGCGGAATGGCAGCTGGATGCGCCCGCTGTTGTGCAGCGTGCTGCGGGTCGGGGTGTTGCGGCTGGTGATGGCCTGCGCATTGCCATTCCAACCGATTTCGAGACCCTGCTGGCCAGCGATCTGGCACAGGCCATTTCCGAACGTCTGCGGGTGCGTGAAGCGCTGATGGCGGCCTTTGCTGATGGCTTTCAGATCACGGGATTTGACACCGTAAGCTGCGACTATCTGCTGAGCAAACCGTAGAGCCCGCGTGATGAACACAGACAGGACCGATTAAACAGGAGGCGCCGTTGAAAATCGCTCTTTGGCAAACCACGCCGCATCATGACACGCAAGAGGCGTTGGATGCGCTGGAGCAGGCGGTTTTGCAGGCCCATGGCGAGGGGGCAGATCTGCTGCTCGCGCCTGAGATGGTGCTGGGCGGTTACAATGTGGGGGGGGAGCGCTGCGCAACGCTGGCCGCTTCGGCCGAGGCTCTGATTGCGGCGCTTAAAACCATCGCTCAAAAGCACCGGATGGCGCTGGTGGTCGGCCTTGCTTTGCCGGGGGCCGCGCGGCCTTATAATGCCGCCATCGCCATAGATGGGGCAGGGGCCGAACAACAGCGTTATCACAAGACCCATCTTTATGGTGAGGTTGATCGTGCTCAGTTTACCGCAGGCAGTGCGCTGTCGCGGGTGTTTGAGGTCACTGGCTGGCGCATCGGGCTGGCGATTTGTTACGATATCGAATTTCCCGAAGTTGCCCGCAGCCTTGCCTTGCAAGGGGCCGATCTGATCCTGGTCCCAACCGCCAATATGATCCCTTTCGACAGTGTCGCCACCCGTCTGGTTCCCGCCCGTGCTGAGGAAAACGCGGTTTACGTTGCCTATGCCAATTACACAGGTCAAGAAGGGGTGTTCACATATGGCGGTTTGTCTTGCATCTGTGGCCCCGACGGCCATGATCTGGCCCGCGCCTCTCAGGATGCCGCCCAGCTGCTGTTCGCCGAGCTGAGCCACAGTCACCTTGCCCAATGTCGCGTTTCGCAAACCCACCTTTCGGACCGTCGCCCGGATTTATACGCACCCCTTCATGAAAAAGGCCTATCCCATGACTGAAATCTCTGTTTTTGGACCAGATTTTCCCTTTGCCTATGATGACTGGATCACCCACCCCAAAGGGCTGGGCCATTTGCCCGACAGCGCCCATGGGGCCAAGGTGGCGATTGTCGGATCGGGGGCGGCCGGGATCATCGCCGGCTATGAGCTGATGAAACTTGGTGCCCGGCCGGTGGTTTTCGAGGCCGGGCAATTTGGCGGTCGCTTGCGCTCGCAGCTCTTTGAAGGGGCCGATGGCGTGATCGCAGAGCTGGGGGGGATGCGTTTTCCGGTGTCCTCGACCGGGTTTTACCACTATGTCGACATGCTGGGGATTGAGAGCAAACCTTTCCCCAACCCTCTGACCCCGGCTGCGGGTTCGACCGTGATTGATCTGCTGGGCAAGACCCATTACGCCGAAACCCTCGCCGATCTGCCGCCGCTGTTTCACGAGGTCGCGCGGGCCTATGATCAGGCGTTGGAGGAGGGGGCAAATTTCACCGCGCTGAAACAGGCCATCCGGGATCGCGATCCGGCCCGGATCAAGGACATTTGGAACCCGATCATCAAGCAATGGGATGAGCGCACCTTTTATGATTTCGTCGCATCGTCAAAGGCGTTTCAGGGGCTGTCGTTTCACCACCGCGAAGTGTTTGGGCAAGTCGGCTTTGGCACGGGCGGCTGGGATTCCGATTTCCCCAATTCGATGCTGGAGATTCTGCGGGTCAACGTGACGGAATGCGACGACCACCAGCGCTATATCGTGGGCGGAGTCGGGCAGGTGCCGCATGAATTATGGGAACATGCGCCTGAGCAGATCATCCATTGGCCCGGGGGCACCACGCTTGCCAAGCTCAATGGCGGAGCGCCCCGTAGCGGGGTGACCCGGATCAGGCGGCAAGGCGACAAGTTTGAGGTCACCGACCAATGGAACCGGGTTGAGGTTTTTGACGCGGTGCTGGTCACCTGCCAAAGCCATTTGCTATCGACCGTGATCGACACCGAGGAATCCTTGTTTTCCCACGATCTGTGGATGGCGCTGGACCGGACCCGCTATATGCAATCGGCCAAGACCTTTGTTATGGTGGACCGGCCGTTCTGGAAAGACAAAGACCCCAAGACCGGCCGCGATGTCATGTCGATGACGCTGACTGATCGGATGACGCGCGGCACCTATCTGTTTGATAACGGCCCGGACAAGCCCTCGGTTATTTGCCTCAGCTATTCCTGGATGACCGACGCGCTGAAGGTGCTGCCGCTGTCGGTTGAAAAACGGGTCGAGCTGGCGCTGTCGGCGCTGGCGCAGATTTACCCCGATGTGGACATCCGTGCGCATATTCTGGGGGATCCGATCACGGTCAGCTGGGAAAACGACCCGAATTTCCTGGGGGCTTTCAAAGGGGCGCTGCCGGGGCATTATCGCTATAACTACCGGATGTTCGGCCACTTCATGCAGGACGATTTGCCGCCACAGGAACGCGGGATTTTCATGGCCGGGGACGGAGTCAGCTGGACACCGGCATGGGTTGAAGGCGCTGTGCAGACATCGCTGAATGCGGTTGCCGGCATTATCCGGCATCTGGGGGGTGGGTTTTATCCCGAAAACCCATCGCCCTGTGATGCCTATCCTGAATGGGGGCCTGTCAGGCTGCCCGACTGATACGCCCTTTCATGCGCAATCCCTCCCCGGCGCTATACCTGTGGCCGGGGGGGGAGCTGACCACGGTCCTGATCTGGTCGAACATGCCACCTGCCGCATCTGGGCAGGTGGCATTTCCGTTTCGCGAAGCTGCAATGATTGCCGCCCGGATCGCATGTGAACTGCTACTCTTAAACGGATCAGGGAAACGGCGGCTGACAACACTCACCATGGTTCGAAATGAAAAACGGGCTCTCTGCTCCTTGGGCGTATGCCCGGGGCGTTTTTTTCAATTGTGTTTGTTGTTTTGCTTACGACTATATGTTGTTCCCTCATTTTAACGCATTGTTTTTATTTATTTATTTTGGGTTTTGTTTGTTTTGTTTTGGTTATTTTTTGCTTTTTTTTGGATTATTTCGTTTTTTTTACAAAAG